>OCVV011349562.1_pt1 | contig 24691 bp, 14 predicted proteins | sample 1539721 | NCBI WGS metagenome assembly OCVV01 (sample SAMN02144230, study PRJEB22623) | gut metagenome | biome: sheep rumen | host: Ovis aries | place: New Zealand
GTGGCCCGCCAGTTCATCTTCCGCATGCGCGAGTTCGAGCAGATGGAGATGCAGTTCTTTGTGAAGCCCGGCACCGAGCTGGAGTGGTTCAACCAGTGGAAGCAAAACCGCATGGCATGGCACCAGGCCCTGGGCTTCGGTGCCGAGAACTACCGCTTCCACGACCACGAGAAGCTGGCCCACTATGCCAACGCTGCCACCGACATCGAGTTCCACATGCCGTTCGGCTTCAAGGAAGTGGAAGGCATCCACTCGCGCACCAACTTCGACCTCTCGCAGCACGAGAAGTACTCCGGCAAGTCCATCAAGTACTTCGATCCTGAGGCCAACGAGAGCTACGTGCCCTACGTCATCGAGACCTCCATCGGTGTCGACCGCATGTTCCTCTCCATCATGTGCCACTCCTATCAGGAGGAGCAACTCGAAGGTGGCGACACCCGCGTAGTGTTGCGCCTGCCCGAGGCCCTGGCTCCCGTGAAGTGCGCTGTATTCCCTCTGGTGAAGAAAGACGGACTGCCCGAGAAGGCTCGCGAAATCGTAAACGACCTGAAGTTCCACTTCAACACCCACTACGAGGAGAAGGACTCCATCGGCAAGCGCTACCGTCGCCACGACGCCATCGGCACGCCCTTCTGCGTCACCGTCGACCACGACACTCTCCAGGACAACTGCGTTACCCTGCGCTTCCGCGACACCATGGAACAGCGCCGCGTGCCCATCGCCGAGTTGCGCAGCATCATTGAGGATCGCGTCAGCATCACCTCTTTGCTTAAGAAACTGGTTTAAAAAATCATTCCCGTCTATGAACAAAAACATCACCAAGGCACTGGCAGGAGCATTCTGGCTCCTGCTGCCTTTGTTCTCGCTCGTCATGGTCAGTTGCTCGGAAGAGGACGACAGCGTCGAAGAATTCCCCAACTGGCAGGAGAACAACGAGAAATTCTTCAACAACCTCTACGCCGAGGCCACCCAGCGCATCGCTGCCGGCGACCACTCGTGGAAGTTGCTGCCCAAGTGGTCGTTGCAGGACTCGCTGCACCTCAGCGCCTCCGATTACGTCATCGCCCATGTCAAGCAGGAAGGCACCGGCACCCTGTCGCCCATCTATAGCGACACCGTCTTTGTGCACTACCAGGGGCATCTGTTACCGTCAACCACCTACGCCTCCGGCTTCATCTTCGAGCAGACATGGCCCAAGGACTACGACATGCAGACCATGATGCCCACTAAGATGGGCGTCAGCCAAACGCTCGTACCCGTCACCTCGAACAGCACTACCACCTACCAGTATGCCGCCAACATCGACGGCTTCACGACCGTCCTCATGCACATGCACCAAGGCGACCGCTGGGAGGTCTACATCCCCTACCAGCTGGGCTACGGCACAGAGGACCACACCGGCAACTCTGGCACCATCCCTGCCTACAGCACTCTGGTGTTCGACCTGACCCTGGCTTCCTTCAAGCATGCCGGCGAATGAAAATACGAGCGGAAAATGTCGTTGGCGGACACTTCTTGCTTGACATAAATCAAGTAAATGCGTCATCTCTGCTTTTTCTCTCTAAAAAACTTGCAAATACTTACAATTCGTAATATCTTTGCAAAAGAAAAGAAGAAACTAACACAATTCTAGACAAAATTATAGGTATTAGTAAGGTTAAAGAGAGAGAATTTATAGAGATTGACACATTCAGGATTATGAACAGTCCTACCCTGCCGACAGGGTGGGACTGTTTTTTTGTTGAAAACGCAGCGCATTTCTTACTTTTTTTGAAAAAACTTTGTCGATTAAACCAGCAACTATAAACTTTTTTGTACCTTTGCACTCATGGCCAAGAGCAGCGACCAATTACTTTCATATATCCGCGAAGGACGTACGATGACGCAGGGCGAAAAACTCCGTCTCATCGTAAGCCTCTCCATACCCAGCATCTTAGCCCAGATATCGGCCACGGTGATGTTCTTCATCGATTACGCCATGATAGGCCATCTGGGCACTCGGCAGACGGCCGCCATCGGCCTTGTCGAGACCACCACGTGGCTGTTGGGCGGATTGGCCTCTGCTGCCAATATGGGTTTCTCGGTGCAGGTGGCCCACTTCATCGGTGCCAACGACTTTGAGGGTGCCCGCCGCGTGCTGCGCCAGTCGCTGGTGTGCTGTTTTCTGTGGAGCTTCATGCTCTCGCTGGGCAGCGTACTCGTCCACCAGCAACTGCCTTTCTGGCTCGGCGGCACCCAGGAGATAGCCCACGATGCCTCCATCTATTTTCTCATCATCGGCATCTGCGGTATCTTCTTCCAAATGGAAGGTCTCGCCGGATCCATGCTGAAGTGTTCGGGCAACATGAAAATCCCCTCCATGCTGAACATTCTGATGTGCCTCATGGATGTGGTTTTCAACTACCTATTTATATATAAGCTCGACATGGGCGTAAAAGGTGCCGCTCTCGGCACGGGCACGGCCGAGTTTGTCACCATGGTGCTCATGCTCTACTTCCTGCTCATGCGGTCGCCCATGTTGCGGCTCTTTGCCAAGGAGCACCGGCCCTCGCTGCGCGCCTTCCGCCCCACGGGCGACATCGTGTCGACGGCATTCAAGATTGGTGCCCCCATGGGATTACAACACCTGCTCATGGGTTCGGCCCAGGTTGTCAGCACCATCATCGTAGCCCCGCTGGGAGCCATTGCCATCGCTGCCAACTCGCTGGCCATCACCGTAGAAAGTCTTTGCTACATGCCCGGCTACGGCATTGCCGAGGCCGCCACCACACTCGTCGGTCAGGCCATCGGTGCCGGGCAGCGCCTGCTGACGCGCTCGTTTGCCTATATGTCGGTGGGGCTGGGCATGGCCGTAATGACCGTCATGGGCGTGCTCATGTTTGTCTTCGCCCCCGAACTGATGGGCATCATGACGCCTGTCGACGAAATCATCAGCCAAGGTGCCGCCGTCCTGCGCATCGAAGCCTTCGCCGAACCCATGTTTGCCGCCACCATCGTTGCCAATGGCGTATTCATCGGTGCTGCCGACACCTTGATTCCGGCCATCATGAGCCTCTGCAGCATGTGGGGCGTCCGACTGACGCTGGCTGCCTGGCTCGCCCCCATCTATGGTCTGCGCGGTGTCTGGACGGCTATGGCCATCGACCTCACCTTCCGCGGCATTCTCTTCCTCACGCGCCTCTTCCGTGGCCGCTGGGGAAAGCGTGCGTAGCGGATAAACAACGCGACACGTCGCGTCCCTACATAGCATGCTGTAGTTTTGGGAAAAGAGTTGATTTGCTGAACAAAATGAGTCAGTTTGCTGAACAAAATGAGTCAGTTTGCCAGGCAAAATAAGTTGTTTTGCCGAGCAAATTGAGTTGTTTTGCTGATGGAAAGCGATGGTATCGGGATAATGGAGCAACGACTGCTGCGGGGAAAAGGGTTACTATCGCTCGATGATGACCAGGCTGTCGGCCGGCATGCGGGCTTGCAGCCACTGGCGCAACTTGCCCATGTCGGCAGCTGGCAGGCGGCGACTGCCGTCGGTGCCGACGAGCACTGCCACAAAATGACGCTGGGCCGTGGTGTCGCGCTGCATCTCGCTGACGGGCGACAGACTCAGCGTCTTCACCTGCGGGAACAGAGCCTTCAACTCGGGTCGCAGGGCCACCGACAATTCCTCGTAGCGCACGTAGCCCGCCAACTGCTCCGAGAGCAGCGCCGTCTGCGACGACAGGTCGAGCAACTGCTGGCGGTCGGCCTCGCGGGTGGTGGAGAGCTGGCTAATCTGGTCGTTCAGTTGCAACAGGCTGTCGGTCTGCGCGCCCTGAATGATGTTCAGTTTGTACTCTCCCAGTCCATATTGCCCCATACGTACCTTGGCGTCGGCCTGTGTGGCAGCATTGATCTCGCGGCCCACAGCAACGATGCGCAGCGTGTTGCCGTCGCTCTCCACGTTCGACGAGATGATCTGCGTGCCCGACTGCGAGAGTTCGTTTTTCACGAAACGGCGCACGTTGTTCTCAAAAAAGCTCTCCCTGACTATCATCACTGTCATCACGGCGGCAGGAATCATCGTCAGCACGACGACAGCCGTCAGTATATGCTTGGCCCTGCGCTCGCGCCACGCTGCCTGAAACTCGTGCCGACGAAACCCCATCAGGCGCACACCGAAATAGGTGGAGAGGGCAATGAAGACGGTATTGATGAAGAACAGGTAGAAAGCGCCGAGGAAGTAGAGCACGTGGCCGGTGGCCAGTCCGTAGCCGGCAGTGCAGAGGGGCGGCATCAGTGCCGTGGCGATGGCTACGCCGGGAATGACGTTGCCCTTGTCGCGCGTGCAGAGGGCAATGATGCCTGCCGCGCCGCCGCAGAAGGCGATGAGCACGTCGTAGAGCGTGGGCGACGTGCGGGCCAACAATTCCGACTGCGCCTCGCCTAGCGGCGAGATGAGGAAGTAGGCGGTGGCCGTCAGCACACTGATGATGGTGGCCACGATGTAGTTCTTCACGGCTCGCTTCATCAGGTCGATGTCGTTGGTGCCCACGGCCAGTCCCATGCCGATGATAGGGCCCATGAGGGGCGAAATGAGCATGGCACCGATGATGACTGCCGTCGAATTGATGTTCAGGCCAAGCGAGGCAATGAGGATGGCAAAGATGAGCACCCAGAGGTTGGCACCTCTAAACGACACGCCATTGCTGATTTGGCTGACGACGGCCTGCTCTTGTTCGCGGTCGGGATTCAGGTCGAAACAGACGCGCAACTCGTCGAAGAATTCTTTTATGGTCATGGCTATTACAATTTTTCAGCAAAGTTACAAAATTCATTCAATAATCGTTCATAAAACTGAAAAAATGCTGCAATGAACGTTTTTTTAAAGTGTTTGTATCATATTTTTAAGTGCATTCGCACAATAATCATTACTTTTGCAGCACATTATTTATAATTGCTATCAACCCAAACACCATTAATGAACATGAAACTCAGATTCAGACCCCGTAAACTATTCCTGCTGGCAGTGTGCCTCATGGGCTGGCTCAGCGTTAGTGCCCAGGCTCCGCAAATCCTGTCGGAGAAACACGCCATGCTGCGCCTGACCCCGCAGAGCCGCTACTTGCTGCTCCCCATTCAGGAGCGCGAGGAGAATGCCAACATCAGCATCATCGTGAATGGTCAGCAGGTGAAGTCGTTCAACGCCAAGCTGGCTGTCGACAAGGTGGACTACTATGTGCCCCTCGACCTGACTGCTCTCAACACAAAAACCTCCACGCCCAACTCCCTCCTCCTCGACATCACGTTCCACGGCGACCGCCGCGCTACGGGTGCCATGAAGGGCTACGTGTGCTGGAAAGAGATGAAGCAGAGCGACACCTTCGACACTGCCAACCGCGAGCGCTTCCGCCCACAATATCATCACACACCCGTGTATGGCTGGATGAACGACCCCAACGGCATGTTCTATAAGGACGGCGTGTGGCACCTCTACTACCAGTGGAATCCTTACGGATCGCAGTGGGAGAACATGACGTGGGGACACTCCACTTCGCGCGACCTCGCTCACTGGGAGGCTGAGCCTACGGCTATCGAGCCCGACGCGCTGGGCTCCATCTTCAGCGGCTCGGCCGTGGTCGACAAGGACAACACGGCTGGCTTCGGCAAGGGTGCCGTCATCGCCATGTACACCTCGGCCGGACAGAACCAGACGCAGTCCATCGCCTACAGCAACGACGGTGGCCGCACGTTCACGAAGTATGAAGGCAACCCCGTCATCACCTTCGAGGCTCCCGACTTCCGCGACCCGAAAGTGTTCTGGCACGAGCAGACGAAGCGCTGGATCGTCGTGCTGGCAGCCGGTCAGGAGGTGCAGTTCTACAGCTCGCCCGACCTGAAGCACTGGACCTACGAGAGTTCCTTCGGCCGCGAATACGGCAATCACGACGGCGTTTGGGAATGCCCCGACCTGCTCTGCCTCGATGCAGGCAGCAAGCACTTCACCGGCCGTGGCGGCGAAGCTGGCAAGAACATGGAGAAGGGTCTCTTCTCCGACGACGTGGCCTACGGCAAGAAGTGGGTGCTTCTGCTCAACATCAACCCCGGCGGTCCCTTCGGCGGCTCGGCCACGCAGTACTTCGTGGGTGAGTTCGACGGTCATAAGTTCACCTGTGAGGATGAGCCCAAGGAGACGAAGTGGATGGACTACGGCAAGGACCACTATGCCACCGTCACCTTCTCCAACGCTCCCGAAAACCGCACCGTGGCACTGGCCTGGATGTCGAACTGGCAGTATGCCGGCGTGGTGCCCACGCAGCAGTTCCGCTCGGCCAACTCGATTCCGCGCGACCTGAAGCTCATGCAGCTCGACGGCGAGACCTATCTCGTCAGCACACCGTCGAAGGAGATGCTCGCCCTGCGCGGCAAGGCCGTGAAGAAGGGCACGGCATCGGGCAAGAAGGTGGTGAAGAACCTGCTGAAGCAGAACACCGGAGCCTACGAGCTCACCGCCACGCTCGACATGCAGAAGGCTGAGCAGGCTCAGGTCACCTTATTTAATACGAAGGGCGAAGAGTTCACCATCGGCTTCGACACGAAGAAGAAGGAATACTACGTCGACCGCACCAAGAGTGGCCAGACAGCCTTCTCCGACGACTTCGCCTCGGTGACGCGTGCTCCGCTGCCCGACGTAGGCACCTACCAGCTGCGCGTGTTCGTCGACAACTCCAGCGTCGAGGTGTTCATCGATCCCGGCTTTGGCTTCAGCGGTCTGTTCCCCATGACCAATCTCGTGTTCCCCACTGAGCCCTACAACAACCTGCGCGTCGAGGGCCGTGGCAAGTTCCAGGACATCACCGTCTATCCAATCAATTGATCATTGAAAATTAATTACCACCCGTGTCATCCAGAATCATCCGTGACATCCGTGGTTGCAAAATCATAAACAAAACAATATGAACACAAAGAAAACCGCAATCCTCTCGGTGATGCTCTGCTTCTTCTGCATGGGCTTCGTCGACCTGGTAGGCATCGCCTCCAACTATGTGAAGGAAGACCTTCAGCTCAGCGACTCTGTCGCCAACATCTTCCCCTCACTCGTATTCTTCTGGTTCCTCATCTTCAGTGTGCCCACGGGCATGCTCATGAACAAGATCGGCCGCAAGAACACCGTGCTGCTCTCGCTCATCGTAACGGCCTTCTCGCTGCTGCTGCCGCTCTTCGGTGAGAACTTCGGCATCATGCTCGTGGCCTTCTCGCTGCTCGGCATCGGCAACGCCTTGATGCAGACCTCGCTCAACCCGCTGGTGTCCACCGTCATGGGTGGCGGCAATCTCGCCTCTACGCTCACCTTCGGACAGTTCGTGAAGGCCATCGCCTCTTTCTCGGCACCTTATCTGGCCATGTGGGGCGCCACGCAGGTCATCCCTGAGTTCGGCCTGAACTGGCGCGTGCTCTTCGCCATCTTCCTCGTCGTGGGTGCCATTGCCGCCCTCTGGCTGGCCGCCACACCCATCAAGGAAGAACCCATCGAGGGTCGTCCCTCCACGTTTGTTGAGTGCTTCAAGCTACTCGGCACGCCCATCGTGCTGTTGTCGTTCCTCGGCATCATGTGCCATGTGGGCATCGACGTGGGCACCAACACCACCGCCCCGAAGATTCTGATGGAGCGCCTGGGCATGTCGCTCAACGAGGCAGCCTTCGCCACCTCGCTCTACTTCATCTTCCGTACCATCGGCTGCCTGACGGGTTCGTTCTTCCTGCGCATCATGAGCAATCGCACGTTCTTCGTCATCTCCGTCATCATGATGGCACTCTCCATGTGCGGCCTCTTCTTCGGTACATCCAAGCTCGTGCTCTACACGGCCATTGCCCTCGTCGGCTACGGCAACTCCAACATCTTCTCCATCTGCTTCGCTCAGGCACTCACCTCGATGCCCAACAAGCAGAACGAAGTCAGCGGACTGATGATCATGGGCCTCTTCGGGGGCACCGTGTTCCCGCTCATCATGGGCTTCATGAGCGATGCCATGGGTCAGGCTGGTGCCGTGCTCGTCATGGCTGTCGGCGTGATCTATCTGTTCACCTATATCCCCAAGGTGGCAGCGAAGTAGGAGCCTCTCCCCCGGCCCCTCCCCTGCAGGGAGGGGAGTACGGAGAGGCAGACGAGGGGAAAAGGCATATGTCTTGAACTCCTTGGACTCCTTGAAACTCCTTGAACTCCTTCATAAAACAACTCCTAAACAATGCAAAATATGGAAAAAAGATTAGTAGTCGGCCTCGGCGAAGCACTCTGGGACGTGCTGCCCGAAGGTAAGAAACTCGGCGGAGCACCTGCTAACTTCGCCTATCATGCTGGCCAATTCCTGGGCCAGGAGAATACTGTTGCCGTCAGCGCCCTCGGTGAGGACAAACTCGCTGACGAAACCATCGCCGCACTCGAGGAGCACCAGCTGCGCTACCTCATGCCGCGTGTTCCCTACCCCACCGGCACCGTGCAGGTGCAGCTCGACGAGCAGGGCATCCCCACCTACGACATCCGCGAAAACGTGGCGTGGGACAACATTCCCTTCACAGCCGAGATTGAGGAGGTGGCCCACAACTGCCGCGCCGTGTGCTTCGGTTCGCTGGCTCAGCGCAACATCGTCAGCCGCGAGAACATCCACCGCTTCCTCGACGCCACGCCGAAGGACTGCGTGAAGATCTTCGATATCAACCTGCGCCAGAACTTCTACTCCAAGGAGGTCATCCAGGAGTCGATGCGTCGCTGCAACATCCTGAAGATCAACGACGAGGAACTGGTCATCATCGGCCGCATGTTCGGCTATCCCGGCCTCGACATCGAGAACAAGTGCTGGCTCATCCTCGGCAAGTACGACCTCGACATGCTCGTGCTTACCTGCGGCACCAATGGTTCCTACGTGTTCACACCGGGCCAGATGTCGTTCCAGGAGACTCCGAAGGTAGAGGTGGCCGACACCGTCGGCGCCGGCGACTCGTTCACGGGTTCGTTCTGCGCAGCCATCCTCAGCGGTAAGCCCGTCGCCGAAGCCCACAAGCTGGCCGTACAGGTGAGTGCCTACGTCTGCACGCAGAATGGTGCCATGCCCACGCTGCCCAAAGAGCTCGTAGGATAAGAGAGTAAGAAAAGACTCACCGCGGTGAGTCTTTTCTTTTTTTTGTTTTTACTTTCCCAACACATTATTCACCAGGGTGGTGACGTCGACGATGGTGACGCTGCCGTCGGCATTCACGTCGCATCCTTACATTTTCTGGGGCAAATTCTATAATGTTACCTAATGAAAAGGCCCCCTCTTATGATGACAATATGGAAGCTGTAATATCCTTAAAAACTTGCTATAGAAAGAAAAAAGTCGTATCTTTGCACACAGCATAGCTGCAAACGCAGTATAACAACCAACCTCCTAAACTTACGGAACGATGAAAAGACTATTACTACTGCTTGCCCTCATGCTGACCGTGACAGCACAGGCACAAGTGAAGAGACAGCAGAAACAGCAGGGGCAGCAGCCTCCGCTGGTGTACAGCGTTGAAAACACAGCAGCGAAGGCCAAGAAGCTGAGCATGCTGCCCGCCAATGATCTACCCGTTGTCCGCGAACTGCCTGACGCACTGCAGGGCGTGAAGACCTTTGCCGACTGGTCGGCGCGGCGCGGCGAGATAGGCCAGCTCATTCAGCACTACGGCATCGGCGAAAAGCCTGCAGTGGGCCCCGACGACGTGCTGGCACGCATGGACGGAGACACACTCGTGGTCTACGTCACCGTGAATGGGCACACGCTGAAGTTGCGCTCCACGATTCACTATCCCAAGATGGGCACACCGCCCTACGCGCTGATGATTGGCACGAGCGGCATCTCGCTGCCACGCGAGGTGTTCGAAGGGCGGCCCGTGGCGCTGATGACTTTCCACGAGGACCAGGTGAACGACTACTCGCAGTGGCGGCCTCACCACGAGCGGGGCCAGCATCCTTTCGACCGCCTCTACCCGCAGTTGAAGGACAATGGTGCCTACAGCGAGTGGGCATGGGGACTGAGTCGTCTCATCGACGGCTTGCAGAAACTCGGCCCCGAGGCCACGCGCATCGACACGGAGCGCATCGGCGTAACGGGTTGCTCATATGCCGGCAAGATGGCCCTCTACTGCGGTGCATTCGACGAGCGCATCGCCCTGACCATCGCCCAAGAGCCGGGCGGCGGCGGTGCTGCTGCATGGCGCGTCAGCCACACGCTCTCTGAGGTGGAAGACCTCGACCGAACGGACTACCACTGGTTCATGGAGTCGATGCGCGACAACTTCCGTGGCGACAGTGTCTACCAACTGCCTTACGACCAGCACGAACTGTGCGCCATGGTGTGCCCGCGTGCACTCCTGTTGCTGGGCAATCCCGACTACAAATGGCTAGCCGACGAGGCCATGAAGCCCTCGGCCGAGGCTGCCCGGAAGGTGTGGGAGCGGTTCGGCATCGAGGACCGCATGGCATGCAGCATCGTGGGCGGTCATCCGCACTGCATGTTGCCAGAGAGCCAGTGGCCGCTGGTGAAGGACTTCATCGACAGGTTCCTGCTGCATCGTGAAGCGGAAACAAGATAAAGAGGCCTGAAAGAAACAAATAGCATATCACCCACAAAGCAATTGCAGTTGTTGAGGAAACAATTACAATTGCTTTTTTAATGCAAATTAAGTTGAATTGCAGTGCAAATTAAGTTGAATTGCAGTGCAAATTAAGTCAAATTGCAAAACGAGAGCATTGAATTTGAATCAAAACACGCGAGGGGGTGTTTTGCATCCTTTTTGGAGGTACACCTTATATTTATATAGAGGATATCGAAAATGTAATTCACGACAAACTACTTGTTACAATGCGTGAACGGCATTCCGAATTTTCTCATTAACTTTGCAGGCAACAAAACATTTACCCCGAAACCTGCAACGAGAACGGGAAAACTGCTATTCCCGATGGGAGCATTCTTTTTACGACAAGAACAAATGATGAGAAAGCTATTCATACTCTGCGCCTTGATGACGGTGCTGGCGGCTCACGGCCAACAGCACCGATTGTGGTACCAGCAGCCTGCACGACACTGGCTGGAGGCGCTGCCCATTGGCAACTCCGCACTCGGCGCCATGGTCTATGGCGGCACCGACGTGGAAGAGATTCAACTGAACGAAGAGACGTTCTGGAGTGGTTCACCGCACAACAATAACAGCCTCACGGCCCGTGAGCACCTGCAGGAAGTGCGCTCGCTCATCTTCGAAGGCAAGGAAGAAGAGGCCCACAAGGTGATGGACAAGTACTTCATCCCCGGCCCACACGGCATGCGCTTCCTGCCCTTGGGCAGCGTGAAGCTGCAGCTGGGCCACCAGAACGTGAGCAACTACAGCCGCGAGCTGAACCTCGGCAACGCCTTGGCGACGACGAGCTACGTGAGCGGCGGCGTGAAGTACGAACGCACCGTCTTTGCCTCGCTGGCCGACAAGGTTGTCGTGGTGCGCCTGAAAGCCGCCAAGAAAGGTGCTCTGTCGTTCAAAGTAGGTTTCGACACGCAGCTAACGTCGAAAGTGTTCACCGTGTCAGACCACGAGGGAGTGAAGTCGCCCGTCTATGAGCTGGCCGCCGTCGTCGACGGTGTGGAGCAAGAAGGCATCAAAGCCGGCATGAAGGCCGAGTGCCGCATCATGCTCCAGGCCGATGGCAAGTTGAGCAGATACGCGGAATCGCTCGGCGTTGACAACGCCACCACTGCCACGCTCTACATCACAGCCGCTACGAACTTCGTGAACTATCACGACTTGAGTGGCAATCCGGTGAAGAAAAACAACGCGACGCTGGCCAGTGTCGCGAAGAAGTCGTACGACAAACTGCTGAAGGCGCATCTGCAGAAGTACCAAGAGCAATACAATCGCGTCACACTGAACCTGCCGAAGAATGCCAACTCCACTCTGCCTACCGACAAGCGCCTCGTCGCCTTCGAGCAGAGTGCCAGCCAACTGGACAACCAAGGTTCCACAAGTAGCACACCGCTCGACCTCGACATGGTGTCGCTCATGATGCAATATGGTCGCTATTTGCTCATCTCTTCGAGCCAGCCCGGCGGACAGCCCGCCAACCTGCAGGGTGTTTGGAACGACAAAATGAACGCGCCGTGGGACTCGAAGTATACCATCAACATCAATGCCGAGATGAACTACTGGCCGTCGCTCGTGGGAAATCTTGCCGAGACGCAGCAGCCTCTGTTCTCGATGATTCGCGACCTCAGCCATACCGGCGCCCTCACCGCACAACAGATGTACGGCTGCAACGGATGGGTGGCCCACCACAATACCGATCTCTGGCGCATTGCCGGACCTGTCGACGGCACCAGTTGGGGTATGTTCCCGACGGGTGGTGCGTGGCTGACGACCCACCTCTGGCAGCACTATCTCTTCACAGGCGACAAGCAATTCCTTGCCGACTACTACCCTGTGATGAAGGGCGCTGCTGACTTCCTTATCGACTACATGCAGGAGCATCCGCAATACGGGTGGCTCGTCACCGTTCCGACGGTGTCGCCGGAGCACGGCCCCGTGGGCAAGCACACCGAGGTGACAGCCGGTTCGACAATGGACAACCAGATTGTCTTCGACGTTCTTTCGCAAGTCATCGCCGCCGGCAAGGTGCTCGGCAAGGATAACTCTACACTCTCAACGCTCAACTCTAAGCTCTCCAAGCTTCCTCCCATGCAGATTGGCCGCTATGGGCAGCTGCAGGAATGGCTCATCGACGGCGACGACCCGAAGGACGAGCATCGCCACATCTCGCATCTCTACGGCCTGTACCCCTCGAACCAGATTTCGCCCTACAGACATCCCGACCTCTACACCGCTGCCGCCAACACCCTTCGCCAGCGCGGCGACATGGCAACAGGCTGGAGCCTGGGTTGGAAGACGAACTTCTGGGCACGCATGCTCGACGGCAACCATGCCTTCAAGATTATCCGGAACATGCTGCACCTGCTGCCCGACGACAGATTGATGCGCCAGTATCCGCTGGGCCGCACCTACCCGAACCTCTTCGATGCACATCCGCCGTTCCAGATAGACGGCAACTTCGGCGTGTCGGCCGGCGTCTGCGAGATGCTGCTGCAGAGCCACGACGGTGCCGTACACCTGCTGCCCGCACTGCCCGACGCCTGGCAGCAGGGCGAGGTGAAGGGCTTGCGCGCTCGTGGTGGATTCATCGTCAGCATGAAGTGGGAGAAGGGCACGCTGCAAAGCGCTACCGTCCGTTCAACCATCGGAGGAACGCTGCGCCTGCGCTCGTATGTGCCGCTGCAGGGAAAAGGGCTGACGGAAGCGAAGGGCGATTGCCCGAACGAGCTGTTTGCTCCTGCCGACGTCCGCACGCCTCTGCGCTCGCCGGAACTGAAGGAGTTCACACTCCTCACGCCGCCGAAGGTCTACGAGTATGACATCGTGACCCTTCCCGACAAGACCTACACCATCGAAAGAAAACAATAAAAAAAACAATACTACACTATGAAATCAAGAAAGATTCTTATCCTTGCAGCCCTCTGGCAAGTGCTGACAGCAACGGCTCAGAACCCCTTCGTGCAAACGTGGTTCACCAGCGACCCTGCACCGCTGGTGGTGGGCGACCGCCTCTACGTCTACACGGGTCATGACGAGGACGGCGCCGACTTCTTCTGGATGCAGGAGTGGCGGGTGTACTCCACCGCCGACATGGTGAACTGGACTGACCACGGCTCGCCGCTCGCCCTGGAGTCGTTCTCGTGGGCCGACGACCGCGCCTGGGCATCGCAATGCATCGAGCGCGACGGGAAGTACTATTGGTACATCTGCGCTCATTCCAAACTTTCGAAGGGCATGGCCATCGGCGTGGCCGTGAGCGACTCGCCGACGGGTCCTTTCCGCGACGCGCTGGGAAAACCACTCTTCGAGAATGGCTCCTGGGACCACATCGACCCGACGGTGATGATCGACGACGACGGACAGGCTTGGCTGATGTGGGGCAATCCGCGCGTGTACTACCTGAAGCTGAACCGCGACATGATTTCCTATAGCGGCGAGCTGGGCATGCTGGAAATGACGGAGGAGGCCTTCGGCAGTCCTGCCATGAACAAACGCGAAAAGGGCAAGAAGTACAAGGACTCGTACGTGGAAGGGCCTTGGCTGATGAAAAAGCCCAACCTCTCCCAAAAGGTGGGAAATTCAAAGACTTCTTCTAAAAGAAAAACTGCAGGTAAAACATATCAAACTCCACTCCCCTCGGGAGGGGATGGGGGTGGGTACTACCTCCTCTACGCTGCCGGCGGTGTGCCTGAGCACATCAGCTATAGCACAGCTCCCTCACCCACGGGCCCTTGGACCTACGCCGGTGAGATTATGCCGCTTTGCGACACGAAGTCGTTCACCAACCACTGCGGTGTAGCCGACTTCAAAGGACATTCGTATTTCTTCTACCACACAGGCAAGCTGCCCGGCGGTGGTGGCTTTGGACGTAGCGTGGCGGTGGAGGAATTCAAGTACAATGCCGACGGTTCGTTCCCGACTATCATGCCCACCGACGAGGGCGTGAAGCCCGTGGCCACGTTCTGCCCCTACCGCCGCGTGGAGGCCGAGACGATGGCCTTCTCGAAGGGCGTGAAGACCGAGCAGAACGAGCAGGTGGGAGTGTACGTGACCGACATCCACAACGGCGACTACATCAAGCTGCAGAACGTGGCGTTCGGCAAGAAATGCCCGCGCACGTTCAAAGCCCGCGTAGCCAGTGGCCTGCGTGGAGGACAGATAGAGATACGCCTCGACAGCCTGAAGGGACGCCTTCTGGGTACGGTCGACGTGCCTGGCACCGGTGGATGGGAGCAGTGGCAGACCGTCAACCTCGACCTGGACTACTCTACGATAAAAGACCTGAATGCTCCATCACGCACGATGGCGGGACTTGACCTGCCTGCCACGGCCGACCTCTACCTGGTCTTCAAAGGTCGCAAGGGGCCGAAGCTCTTCAACTTCGACTGGTGGGAGATGCAAGGACTGGAGCAGGTGAACATGCCGCTCTTCCAGACCAAGTACACCGCCGACCCTTCACCGCTGGTCGTGGGCGACACCTTATTCCTATACACGTCACACGATGCCTCGCCTGAGGACATCCCTGACCTGAACGAGCAAAATTCGGCTGGCTTCTTCATGTACGACTGGCTGCTGTGGTCGACCACCGACATGGTGAACTGGACGGAGCACGGCGCCGTGGCCTCGCTGAAGGACTTCGCCTGGCGCAGCCGCGAAAACGGAGCGTGGGCCATTCAGACCGTAGAGCGCAACGGCAAGTACTACCTCTACGCCCCACTCCACGGCCACGGCATCGGCGTGCTCGTCAGCGATTCGCCTTACGGACCATTCCGCGACCCTCTGGGCGAGCCACTGGTTTGGCAGAAGGAGCACTGGGACGACATCGACCCCACCGTCTTCACCGACGACGACGGACAAGCCTATATGTACTGGGGCAACCCACATGTCTACTACACCAAGTTGAACAATGACATGATTTCAACACAAGGCGACATCTACGTTCTGAATCCCAAGGATGGCGTGATGCACCCCGTCAGTGAGGAAGGGGCGAAGGTCGACCTGCGTGCGCCATGGAGCGAGAAGGCCGGCTGGACCGTGAAGAACTATCAGGAAGGGCCGTGGCTCTACAAGCGTAATGGTCATTACTACCTCGGTTATGCCACTACCTGTTGCCCGGAGGCTTTGGGCTATGCCATGAGCGACTCGCCCACGGGGCCATGGGAGTGGAAGAACTACATCATGAAACCTACAGAGCGCGACCGTGGCAACCATCCTGGCATCTGCGACTTCAAGGGGCACAGCTATATCTTCGGCCAAGACTACGACCTGATGCACCTCGAGACTTTCGTGCACCACGAACGTCGCTCGGTGTCGGCCACCGAAATAGAATACAACGCCGACGGCACCATTAAGGAAGTGCCCTACTGGCTCGACCAAAAGCCCATGAAGCAACTACACTGGCTGAATCCCTACCAGCGTGTGGAGGCTGAAACCATGGCGTGGGGCTACGGGCTGAAGTCGGCGAAGATGGGCATCGAGAACACGGGCGTGGTGAAGGACATGCCTGCTTCGACAGGGCGACGCAACATGTACATCTTCGACCTCGACGACGGCGAGTACATCCGTCTGCGCGGCGTTGACTTCGGCAAGGGCGCCAAGCAGTTCGCCATCACGGCAGCCGCCACGGGCTCGTGCACCATCACCCTGCACCTCGACTCGACGGACGGTCCCGTCATCGGTCAGCTGGTCGTCAAGCCTACGGGCGGCATCGAGAAATATCGCGCATTCAAGACCAAAGTGAGCAAAGCCAGCGGCCTGCACGACTTATACATCTGCTTCAGCCAGACGAACGGCGAGGTAAGACTGGACTGGTGGAAATTTAACCAATGAACACGATGATACACTGCATTCCGACCTCATGGCTGCTCGTGGCCGTGCTGCTCACAGTAGCCGGCACCAGCATAGCTCAGGCCCCCGACGCTGCCGCTAAACCCGCCGAAGAACCCATCGCGAACCCGATGCTATGGGCCGACGTGCCCGACCCCGACGTGATTCGCGTGGGCGACACGTTCTACATGGTGAGCACCACTATGCACCTCATGCCAGGCGCGCCCGTGATGAAATCAAAGGACCTGAAGAACTGGGAAACCGTGGGCTACATCTTCGACCGACTCACCGACTCGCCGAAGTACGACCTGCAGGAAGGCACCGTCTACGGCCGCGGCCAGTGGGCCACGTCGCTGAAGTACCACAAGGGAAGGTTCTATGCCCTGCTGGCGCCGAACGAAGCCGGCCCCATGGGCGATACCTACATCTTCACCGCCGAGAAGGCTGAAGGACCGTGGCGGCAGCTGTCGCGCATGCGTCACTTCCACGACTGCTCGTTGTTTTTTGACGACGACGACCGCGTGTATGTGGTTTACGGAACGGGAGAGATGATGGAGCTGAAGCCCGACCTCACAGACGTGATAGAGGGCTCGCACCAGCAACTGTTCCAGCGCGAAGCCGACGAGACGGGACTGTTGGAGGGCAGCCGCATGATCAAGCACAACGGCCGCTACTATCTGCTCATGATTTCACACGTCTACGCACCGGGTCGCCATCGTCGCGAGGTGTGCTACCGAGCCACCGACATTCACGGTCCCTACGAGAAGCGCGTCATCCTGGAAAGCGATTTCGGAGGCATGGGCTACGTAGGGCAAGGCACCATCGTCGACACGGAGTATGGCGACTGGTATGGCATCATCTTCCAAGACCGCGGCGGTGTGGGCCGAGTGCTCACGCTGTCGCCCGTGCGCTGGCTCGACGGTTGGCCAATGATAGGCGACGAGCAAGGCCACGTGCCCATGACGATGCGTCCGCTTGTGAGTGGAGAGCCGAAGAAGGGCATCGTCTGCAGCGACGACTTCAGCAATACCACGCTCGGACTGCACTGGCAGTGGAACCACAATCCCGTCGACAAGGCGTGGAGCCTGAGCGAACGGCCGGGCTACCTGCGACTGAAGACCAGCCGCGTGGTGGAGACACTCTACTTGGCTCCCAACACGCTGACACAGCGCATGGAGGGACCGACGTGCAGCGCACAGGTGAGCATAGACCTAAGCCACATGAAGGATGGCGACTGCGCTGGCTTCGCCGCCTTCAACAGCGAGACAGGAGCACTGACCGTGAAGAAAACGGGCAAGCGGCTGACGCTGGAGATGAGCGAGCAGGACGTGCAGCTGGCCGACCGCACAAAGGCTGTGGAGAGTCATGAGGAAAGGATCATAGAATCCATCGCCCTGAAGCAGACACGCATCTGGCTGCGCATCGATGCCGACTTCCGCCCCAACGGACGCGGCGGACGCGATGCAGCCAACTTCTTCTATAGCCTCGACGGCGAGCAGTGGACTCACATCGGAACCACCGACTACCGCATGCGCTTCGACTGGCGACGTTTCTTCATGGGCACGAAGTTTGCCCTCTTCTGCTACGCCACGAAGAAGGCCGGCGGATATATTGACATCGACGAATTTAAATACAACAGACAATAAGCAAAAACCATGAACAAAAAGAGATTCCTACTATCACTCTTCGCCCTGCTCTTCGCGGCAGTGGCAAGCACACAGGCGCAGGAGCGCCGCCCCATCGACAACGAGCATCCGCTGTGGTTCATCCATGTCGACGTGTGGTACAAGGCCGACCCGCAGAAGATTATCGACCTGATTCCCGACGACGTGAAGCCTTACGTCTGTCTGAACCTGTCGCTCTCCTGCGGCTACGACAAGGAAAAGAACGTCTATAAGATGCCGCAGCAGGCCGTGCGCACGTATAAGTCGTGGGCTACCGTCTGCCAGAAGAACCGCATGTGGTTCACCTGTCAGCCTGCCAGCGGCGGCCACACCCACATACAGGACGACGACATGGCCACGTTCGAATATTTCTTCAAGCGCTTCCCGAACTTCCTGGGGTGGAACTATGCCGAACAGTTCTGGGGATTCGACGAGGCTGGCGACATGAGCAGCAGCACGCAGGCTTCGCGCATCGCGCTGTTTGCCAAGCTCGTGCCCATGCACCATCAGTACGGCGGATTCCTCACCATCTCGTTCTGCGGCAACATCTGGAGCCATCCCCTCAACCCGATGGGCATGATGAAACGAAACAAAGACCTGCTGAACGCCTGCAAGCAATACCCCGAGGCCATTCTGTGGCTGTATAAGTACACCACGTCGTCGTGCTTCTACAACAACGAGAGCGTCACCTACGGCCCCTACATCTCAGGCTTGGCTAAGAACTACGGCGTGCGCTACGACAACTGCGGCTGGAACGGCGCTCTGGATGCCATTCTCGGCCAGAACCACGGCAAGAAATATCCTGCCGCCGCCGGCATCGGCACGGTGATGGAGCAGATGGCCAGCAACGGCGGTGCCGTGTGGGACGGTCCGGAACTGACGTGGCGCGAGGAGTGCCTGCACGAGGTGAACAACTCTACCGTCGACGGCTACACGCGCCGCAACTGGGCGCAGTTCACCAACTTCAAGGGTGTCTGGCTCGACATGTTCCGCCAGGTCATCAACGGCGGCATCTACATCCCCACCCGCGAAGAAGTGCTGGGCAAGACGAAGATTGTCGTCATCAACGACCGCACCAGCGGCAACGACGAGGAGATGTATGCCGCATGGGGCAGCCTCTACGACGGACTCTACAAGCAGACCGACCCTTTCAACCGCGGCAATGGCCAGTGGATGGATAACTACTGCTACCTGAAGAAGACGGGCCGCTATGGTGCCATTCCGCTCGTCATCGGTCTCTACGACGATGCTGCCAAGGCCATTCCCGTGCAGGTGAAGAAGTCGGCCTACGCTTCGCGCTGGAGCACGCAGACGAAGAAGGTCAGCGAGTTCAACGCCGAATATCCCGAGGTGTCGAAGGGCGACCTCTTCGTGAGCCGTCTGCGCAACCAGTTGGTCACGTACACGCCGTACACCTATCTGAATAAAAAGAAAGACGCATCGGCTGAGATTCCGCTGCTTTACAACTCGTGCGACTCACTCCGACTGCACTACGGAAAACTGTCGAGCGGCATCATTCGCGAATATGCGGACCACATCGATTTCTACCTGAACAACTACCGCAGCGACACCATCGCGGCACAGACTGACGAGATTGTCGTCACGGGTGTCACGGCCGAGCCTGCCTACACGCTCACCAAGCACACCACGGGCGCTACGGGCTATTCGGCCAGCGCCACGGCCAACTACGATGCTGAAGCCGGCACCTACACGGTCAGCGTAAAGCACAACGGACCAGTCAATCTCGTCATCAACTGCACCGGCGAGGCCACTGACCTGCTGACCGACGGCATTGCCACGGCGACAGCCTTGCCTGAGCCTACGCGCCCCGAGGCCGTGAACGACATCGTCATCATCGAGGCGGAGGACATGGACTTCAAGAACGTGAAGAGCTGCGTCACCGACCCCTACAACTGGTATCCCGCTGTGCGCGGCCACTCGGGCAACGGCTTCATCGACTTTGGAACCAACAGCACTGCCGCCCTGCGCCACCAGCTGAACTGCGATTTCCCGGGCGAGTACGACATCGACATCCGCTACACCTGCACCTCGAAGACAGGCAACCTGGCTGTCACCGTGAACGGTACGCGCCAGAACGTGAAGTGTGAGAAGACGGCGCAGAACGAATGGCGCAAGGTGAGCGTCAGTGCCACTCTGAAGGAGGGCAAGAACGACCTCGTCATTACCAATGTCGGTGCGCTGCCTGCCTATATCGACCAGATTGTCTACAAGCCGGCCGGCACACCTGAGGAGAAATATCTCGTCACCGTCCGCACTGCTGAAAACGGTGTGGTGACGGCCGATGTGGCGGAAGCTGCCGAGGGCGACACCGTCAGGCTCAGCGTGAAGGCCGACGAAGGCTTCGCCCTGAAAGAACTGCGCGTCGTCAACTCGGTGTTCTATACGCTCTCGAAGACGATTGCCTTCAGCGATGGCGAGGACGAGATTACCTTCGTCATGCCCGAGGACAATGTCACCATCCAGCCGGTGTTCGCCGACATGACATCGGTCTACAAACTCGACTTCACGACTGTGCAGGGCGGTACTATCCCGCCGGGCTGGCGCTGTGTGCAGGAGAACAACGAGACCCACGTCGCTCCGAACAACTACTCACAGGGAGCACGCACCTTCGCTGGCTTCGCAGGCTATCAGGGCAAGGCACTCTACTGGCGCAACGAGTATTGCGACTACGGTTGCCTGAGCGACTATCCGCTGACGCTCCAGCCGGGCGACTACAAACTGACCTTTGCCATGGCTGCCTGGAAGGGCTCGCCGAAGTACAAGGTGCAGATTTTCGATGCCAACACCAACAAGGCTGTAGCAACCTCGCAGACCTACACCGCCACACCGAACGTCAACGGCAACACTGCCGGCAGCGTGAAGTCGGCCCAGCTGCGCGAACTGCCGTTCACCATCAGCGAGGCAGGCAACTACTACGTGCGCTTCTCTGACGACAGCAACGCGGGCGGATTCACCGAGTTCCTGCTGCTGGAATGCCGCATCAACACCGTGGCTGCCGCCAATGCCATCCCAGTGCTCAGCAGCAGCGATGAGAGTGTGACGCCCGTCGCCATCTACGACCTGCAGGGCCGCCGTCAGCCAGCATTGCAACGTGGCATCAACATCATCCGCACGGCCGACGGAAAGACTCGTAAGATCAACATCAAATAACCCCTAAACATCCCATTGCATCATGAAACTGAGAACCATTTTGGCAACGTTGCTCATTGCCTTTCCCGTGTGCCGCATGGCCGCGGCCGTAGATCCAAACTTCTACATCTTCCTTTGTTTCGGACAATCAAACATGGAGGGAGCTGCGCGTCCCGAGGCGCAGGACCTCGTCAGCGTGGGGCCGCGATTCCTGCTCATGCCTGCCGTCGACGACCCGCAGCGCGGGCGCAAGATGGGTGAGTGGTGCGAGGCTTTGCCGCCGCTCTGCCGCCCCAACAACGGACTGACGCCTGCCGACTATTTCGGTCGCACTCTCGTGAAGTCGCTGCCCGAGAACATCCGCGTGGGTGTCATCCACGTGGCCATCGGCGGAATACGCATCGAGGGCTTCATGCCCGACAGCATCGCCAGCTACGTGAAGAAAGCGCCGTCGTGGATGAAGGGTATGCTGGAAGCCTACGACAACAATCCCTACGAACGGCTCGTCACGCTGGCACGCAAAGCCCAGAAGGACGGCGTCATCAAGGGTGTGCTGATGCATCAGGGGGAGTCGAATACGGGCGAGGCCGATTGGGCTCTGAAGGTGCAGAGCGTATACGACCGTCTGCTGGGCGACCTGAAGCTGAAGCCGGAAGAGGTGCCTCTGCTGGCTGGCGAGGTGGTGCAGGCCGACGGACAAGGACAGTGCATCCGCATGAACAAGCAAATCGACGAACTGCCGCAGACCATCCACACCGCACAGGTCATCTCCTCTACAGGCTGCACCAACGGCCCCGACCGACTGCACTTCGACGCTGCCGGCTATCGCGAACTGGGCTGCCGCTATGGCGAGCGCATGGCCGAGTTGCTGGGCTACAAGCCCGTACGACCCGCCATTCAGCAGCCGAAGACCTTCGAGGTTCCTGCCGATGCCGTCGTGGCATCGACAACGGTGCCTGGCAACGAATTTCCGAAAGTAGACCCTCAGCACCGTGCCTACTTCCGCGTCGTTGCTCCTGATGCCAACAAGGTGGTGCTCGACATCTGCAATAAGAAATACAATATGGAGCCCGACGGACGCGGCGCGTGGTTTGCCACGACCGATGAGCTTCCCGTAGGATTCCACTACTATTTCCTGAACATTGGCGGCGTGAACTTCATCGATCCTGCCACGGAAACCTTCTTCGGTTGCAACCGCGAGGCCGGCGGCATCGAGATTCCCGAAGGCCCCGAGGGCGACTACTACCGCCCACAGGCCGGCATTGCTCACGGACAGGTGCGCAGCATCTACTACTATGCCAACGCCTCCAACGAGTGGCGCCACGCCATGGTCTATACGCCTGCCGAATACGAGAAGGGCAAGAAGCGTTATCCCGTGCTCTACCTGCAGCACGGCATGGGTGAGGACGAGACGGGATGGAGCAAGCAGGGCCACATGCAGCACATCATGGACAATGCCATCGCCTCGGGCGAGGCAGTGCAGATGATTGTCGTCATGGAGAGCGGCGACATCAAGGCTCCCTTCGGACGCGGACAGAGCTTCGAGAGCTACGGCGCATCCTTCTACCCCGTACTCTTGAACGACCTCATTCCTTATATCGACCGCAACTTCCGCACAAAGGCCGACCGCGAGCACCGCGCCATGGCCGGACTCTCGTGGGGAGGCCACCAGACCTTCGACGTCGTGCTGAACAACATCGACAAGTTCTCCTATATGGGAGCCTTCAGCGGAGCCATCTTCGGTCTCGACGTGAAGACAGCCTACAACGGCATCTTCACCCGTCCTGACGAGTTCAACAAGAACATCCACTACCTCTACATGAACTGCGGTTCTGAGGAGAACTTCGGCACCGAGGCACTCGTCAAGAGTCTGCAGGCACAAGGCATCAACGCCCATTTCTCTGAGTCAAAGGGCACCGCCCACGAATGGCTCACCTGGCGCCGCGGCCTGCATGAGTTCATTCCTCACCTCTTCAAGTAGCCACTTCGTGTAACCCATTTTTTCAAAAAAGGCAGAGACCTCTATCTCTGCCTTTTTTAATGTAAATGACTTTCTTTATTTCCGAACATTTGTTAACAGAAGTCACTTTTCAGGAGTTTTTCTTTGTTTGTGAATAAAATATCGTAACTTTGTGCGCATATTACAAACTATCTTTATACAAGAAAAACGAGATGAAAAAGATAAAACTGATTGTTGCCCTGCTCATTCTTATTCCTCTGGCTCTGTCGGCTCAGGAAGAACGAATTGACACTGTCATTCCGAAATTCCTTTCCAACGGGTATTTCTTTCGCGAGATGCCACAGTTGCCCGATGGCGAGAAGACCATGTCGCGCCTAAAGGACAAGGAGGGCAATAGCGTCGTTGTCATCAACGTCAACGCTACATTGCCCAAATCGGTCATACGCAGGGCAATACCACGCGAGCAGGTTCACAACGCCGACCAATTTCTGAACGGACTTAACGTCATGGCCACAATGACCTCGCTGACACAAGCCGGAATGAAGTCTGACGGCACCTTCTATTCACCCAAAGAAGGTGAGCCGTTCCCGGCTTTTTCAGAGAAGGACATTGACGGGCGCACCTGGACCAACGACAGCATTCGTGGTCGCGTGACGGTGCTCAACCTATGGTACTCCGGGTGCGGCCCTTGCCGTGCCGAGATGCCCATCCTCTCAGAGTGGAAGGAGCAGCTTCCTGGCGTGATGTTCTTCTCCGCCACATTCCACGACGCTGAGACTACCAAGCGCATCACCGAGAAACACCACTTCTCATGGACCCACCTTGTGGAAGCCAAGGACATGATGTCGTGGATTGGCACCGAGGGATTCCCACTTACCATCGTTATCGACAAAAAGGGAGTCGTCCGCCATGCCGTGCATGGAACCAGCGAATCGAAACGCGAAGAACTACTGGCAAAAATCAAGGAGGCAGAAGCTGAATGAACCGCTCTTGCGCTTATAAATGAATCAGCTCTTCATACCAAAACTGATAAACAGGTGAAGCTATGAACATTGACGGCTGAACCAACTTCGTTTCCTCGTATGGATGAAAGAAGCCGTCAACGCAGGTTCACAGATCATCATTTCCACCCATTCACCAGTTATCCTGGCCTATCCCGACGCCGAAATCTTCGTCGCTGAGAACGGCATCCTAAAAGCAACATCCTACGATGATTGCTATATCTACCGCGATATGTTGGCCTTCATCACCAACAAAGACTTAGTCATCAAGGACCTTCTTTCCGATCAATAAGACTAAAAAAGGTGAGTCAGTCCAGTCATCACCAAACCATTACCTATCACCTGTTACCTATTACCTGTTACCTATTACCTTATTACCTATTACCTAACAAAAAAGCCCTGAGATCACGATGACCTCAGGGCTCACTCTTAAAAGATGGCGGCTACCTACTCTCCCACATTGC
>OCVV012830769.1_pt1 | contig 24682 bp, 22 predicted proteins | sample 1539721 | NCBI WGS metagenome assembly OCVV01 (sample SAMN02144230, study PRJEB22623) | gut metagenome | biome: sheep rumen | host: Ovis aries | place: New Zealand
TGCTTAAACGGTGGCGCGGCTTGACCGCGACATCCGCTTTGAAGCTTTGTTATGCCTTGTTTATTAAAATCCCGTGTCTTTTAATTCACGAACTAAATTTATATAAAAATCTCTAATAGTTTTTGAACCACTTGGAAGACTTTCACTTTCTTTTAATCTAGGATTTGTGCGATAACCGTCAACTTCATGCGGATGAGAAATCCCGAAAAACCTCCGGCCTTCAATTGTACCACGGAATTTTCCCCATTTCGCAGAGTCCACCGATACAAGCCCATCGTTCGCTCCGTCAGAAAAGCTGATTATAAGATTCAAGAACCACATAAAAATATCACTGAACGGGTTTTTCATTTTTCCAGCAAATGACTGATACATAATGGCAGGGGAGTCAATAATTTCCTTATTGAAATTTTCCATAAAAGAAGCCCTGAACTGCTGGCTTGTCTCAAAGAAATCTGGCTTTTTGTCTCCAAGAATCCTAAACCAGATATTTACGAAAAAAGCACAGAATTTAAAAAATCCTTTCCCAAAAATTGAGTAGAGCGAATCCATCGTTTTTAAACCATGATTTGGAGAGCTTATCATCGTAAGAGAAGCTATTTTATCTGAAACTCCAAGTTTTGCTATTGCATACCGTACATCTATTCCGCCTTTAGAATGGGCTATTACATTAACTTTTTCAGAGCCTGTTTTTTCAAGAGCCTCTTTCAGAGCAATCACAATTTGGTTTGCCGCATCTTCAATATTCGCCCAGGCGTCATGCTTACTGTAGAATATGGCGGCACCATGCTCTTCAAGAAAGTCAGGGATAAGCCCCCAATAATTGAAAAGTTTTCTGTCACGAAATCCCGTTCCGTGAACAAGCAATAAGGGATATTTTGTTTTGCAGTCATCAAGTGTCGGCTCAGGGGGATTTTTTCCAAAAAGACGTAAAACTTCATTTTTCGCCGGATTCCAATAGTGCTTTACAAAAAGTATTGATACAAGCAAATACAAAAGCACGACAACAATGGAAACTGCTATGGAAACGATTTGAACCGTGTTGTTTTTGATTGACTCAGAAGAATTTATCAGAAAAGCAAGGAGTAGCGATATCACAAGAAAGTTCAGGACCGCAAAAGAAAGCCTGTACCGCAATTTTATTTTGATTCCGATAAAAAATGTCAGTACATTGAATCCCCAGAAAGTCCACATGAATGCAATTACAGGAAATGCCAAAATTCCAGCATGAAACAGCATGAGCACCAGTGAAAAGCCGACAAACGAAAAGACAAAAAACTCAATTATGATTGCAATCAACGCCTTTTTTCTTATTGATTTCATTTTTACTTCCTTTTTCACCAGCCCAGTGGGCTGTGAGCATAACTCCAAATTATACGGCATGGGACGGAATTTATCAACAAAAAAAGAGCTCCTTGCCAATTTTCACTTTTGTTTCCGCGTCGTGAACAAGCGTAAGATGCGCCAACAGTTTCGGCGGCATTTTAAGCCATTCAAATATTTCCAAATGAACAAATCGCGCGTCATGTTCCATCACAGGCATTATACGCGGGCGGTCTATCAAATTACGATAGGGTAAAAAAATTTTTCATTTTTGCGCATTTTTTTTACTTGACAATTGTAACTGTTATGATGTATAGTTTACATAAGGAGGTGGTTTTATGGCACAAAAGGAACTTGTGATTTTTGAAAGCGAAGACAAGGCGGTGTCTCTTTCCGTTCCGTTTGAAGAGGACACAGTTTGGTTGAACCGCATGCAAATGGCGACGTTGTTCGACCGCGACGTCAAAACAATCGGAAAGCACGTGCAGAACGCGATTGAGGAAGAGCTCTCAGATTTTTCAGTTGTCGCAAATTTTGCGACAACTGCCGCTGATGGAAAGACTTATGATGTAGCATACTATTCCCTCGACATAATAATTTCTGTGGGCTACCGCGTAAAGTCCAAGCGGGGCATAGAGTTCCGCAAATGGGCAAATTCCGTCCTAAAGCAATACATCCTAAAAGGCTACGCCGCCAATAACCGCCGCTTGGAAGAGTTGCGCCAAACTTTGCAAATCATACGCCGCGCGGAAAACCAGCTGGACTCAAGCCAAATCCTTTCCGTGATAGAGCAATACACCGGCGCCCTTGACTTGCTGGACGACTACGACCACTCGCGCGTAAAAAAGCCCGGCGGCACTCAGGACACCTACCGCATCACTTACCAAGAAGCCCGCCAAGTAATAGACTCGATGAAGTTTGGCGACACGAGCGACCTCTTTGGGAACGAAAAGGACGAGTCTTTCAAGGGCAGCATCGGCGCCATTTACCAGACTTTTGGCGGAAAAGACGTTTATCCCACCGCGCAAGAAAAGGCCGCCAACCTTTTGTATTTTGTCACAAAGAACCATTCCTTTAGCGACGGAAACAAACGCATCGCGGCCACAATGTTCCTGCACTTTTTGAACAAAAACGGCCTGCTCTTTAAGGACGGAATCAAGCAAATCGAAGACAACACTCTTGTCGCGCTTACAATTATGATCGCCGAATCCAAGCCGGACGAAAAGGAACTGATGGTAAATCTTGTGATGCAGTTCTTGGCGGGGTAAAGAGCCCGCGTTTTTGTCAACCCTCTTTCTTCTCGCTCAAAAACAATCCCACAATTGTTATCGCAGTTCCTGCGGCGCCTAGCAAAGTCAATCGCTCGCCAAGCGCAAAGAAGGCAAAGATTACCGTGACGATTGGAATCAAGTACAAGCCGCAGCTTACTTTTACCGTTCCGATAATGTCGCACGCCTTGCTCCAAGTGGTAAAGCAAAGGCCGCTGGCAAAGACGCCCAAAAAAATTATGTTGGCCCAATTAAGGATTTTGGAAAAGCGCGCGGCGTTCGCGCTTGGCTCAACAAAAAAATAGAAGGACTGGACAAAATCGTTAGCGCTTGCGGCGGCCGCTCCGTCTTGCGGAACAAGTCTCCAGCCAAAAAACGCGAGCGGAAGCATGAACAAAACGGCGAAAAAGAAAATGCGCCTGGTGGAGCAAACCTTGTCGTATTTCTTTTTGTTCAAGATGGAAATGAACATTGAATAAAAGCCCCAGCAAACGCCCGCGAACAGGGCCAAGAGGTCGCCCTTGGGATTCAATTCCAGCGCGGCCTTTCCGTTAAAGCAAACGAGCGCCACGCCAAAAATCGCGACAAAAAATCCGACGACAAACCAAACGGAAAGATGCCGCTCCTTTAAAAATATTTGGCTTACGATGGCGGTAAAAAGCGGACAAATGCTTACGATTACGCTTACATTGGAAGCGTTGGTAAAATGAATCGCGATGTTTTCCGAAAGCTGGTACAAGACCACGCCCGACAATCCCGCCAGCGCAAAATAGATGTTGTCGCGCCAGGCGATTTTTTCAACCTTGGGCCGCATGAACCAAAGACCGATGTAGGCGACCAAAAACCTATAAAAAAGAATTTCCAACGACGAAAAGTCATTCAGCAAATATTTTGTGCTGACAAAAGTGATTCCCCAAATAAAAATGGAAAGCGCCGCAAGAAAGAGGCCCCAAACTTTTTGATTTTGTTCATTCATGCCGCTTACTATATCACAAAAAAAATCTATTGACAAATACCCGCGGCGCGCTTATAATAACCTTATTATGTGGAAAACATCAGTTTTATTTTTAGCTCAAGGATCCTTCTCTACCGCTCGATAGGGGTAGTGGGTCTTCTTAAAAAACTGTGGCTTCCAAAAGTCTTTTTTGAAAAATCCAAACACAGTCCAACCCAACAGCCCCTTGCGTCGCAGCGCATGCGCGACATTTTTTTTGCCGTTAAGGGGCGGCGTATTATGTTCAATATAAAAAAACAAATAAACAGATTGTATTCGTCCGCGGTTTTCGGGCAGATTTCGCTTTCGGGGGCCTGGGTCGCGATTCTAGCGTCGCGCGGTTTTTCGCTGGCGCAAATCGGCTTTGCGGAAACGGTCTTCCATATCGTGAGCATTTTGTTCGAGATTCCTTCTGGAGTTTTGGCGGACGTCCTGGGCCGCAAAAAGACACTTGTAATTTCGTGCCTCATGCGAATGGTCGGCAACATCGTGATGATTCTTTCAAACAACTTCGCGCTTGTCTGCCTTTCAATCGCTTTTCAAGCGCTAAACTACAACTTCTCTTCCGGCTCCGGCGACGCGCTGGCCTACGATTCGCTAAAGTCCGTGGGGCAGGAGGAAGGCTTTGAGCGCTACGCTTCAAACCAACTTGTAATCTACCGAGTGTGCGAAGGCCTTTCGACGCTGACGGCGGGATTCGCGCTTGTCATCGGCTACAAGCTGGCTTACGCCACAGGAGTCGCCGCGGCGGTCGTTCAGCTTGCCTTGCTTGCGGGCTTGGTTGAAATCAGGCTTTCGCCGTTGCCGCAAAACTTTGACGTTTGGAAAGAAATCGCCAATTGCTTTAAGCAAAGCTTTTTGTTCCTAAAAGAAGCCAAAAAAGCGATGCTCTTGATGTTCACAAATTCTTTTGTGGGAGCCTTGGACATTTTGCTTTTGTTCTTCTTGCAGGCAAAGCTTCCGATGGCGGGCATTCCAAATTGGGCGCTGGGCTTGGCGCTGCTGTTTTTGCAGGCGGGAGGAATCATCGGAGCGCGCTTGATTCTTTGCGCCAAGAAAGTCCGTTACCGCGTGATTTTCGTTGTAGCGTCGGCCGTGATTTTGTCCGGCATCGCGCTTGAACGCACAGGCATTTACGCCGTTATGGCGCTAGGCGGCTTTATGTCGTCGATGGCCGACGACGCTTTGCAGGTAAGGACAAATTTCATTTTGCAGAACATGTTCCCGTCGGAACAGCGGGCGACCTTGATTTCAATCGAGTCGTTCACGTTCTCCTGCATAATGATTGTCCTTTCGCCGCTTGCGGGCCTGTTCTTTAGCTGGTGGTAACAGCGGCCGAAAAGATCGCGCGAGCAACAGCAATGTAAACGATTAAAAAACGCGTAGCGGAAATGCAAACGGGGCGAACTTAGGACACGTTGAGCCCCAGTCTTTGCCCTAAAAGTCCGCAACGGCGGACAAGCCGCCGTTTTGCTATAGGAAATGTATTCAAATGCCCGCTTACGCGGGCTGGCAATCGTTCGCAGCCGTTTGAATTTCCGCGAGAGCGTTTTTGTTATCCATTACGCAATGCACTTGCCTTGCGCGCTCGTTTTTACTTGCAGACGTAGCCGCGGCCGTCAACAGACCAGTAATTGTTTTTGCTGTCGTCTTCAAGCCTTTGGCGGGCGTTGAGGTAAGTCAAAACTATTGTCCAGCCGCCGTCGATTTTTATCGCGAGCGGCTTTCCTTTGCTTTTTGCAATGTGTTTTTCGTAGGCCGCGTTGTATTCGTCTTGCGGCATTTCCTTAAGCAAAGCCTTTATTTCGTTTGTGATGTCCGTCTGCTTGTTGTCGCCCCAATTTACAAGCGCCTTTTGGTTATTGTCGTCAATCGTTTTAAATGCGTACAACTGTGAATATTTGCTTACGTCAAACGGAACCGCATAGTCCTCGCCAAAGCCGTAAAAATAATATTTCTTTTGGCCAAGGCCTTTTCCGTAATCGTTTGAAAAAGCGAAGCCGAACGATTTTTTAAAGTCATACTTGTCGCCGTCTTTCAAAAGCCAAAGCGCCTTTTTTATCTTTGAGTCCGATTTTATTATCTCGTTGTAGGAACTAACCACTTGCGCCTTTTGCTCCTCGGACAATTTTTGCTCGGAATTCTGCGCGTCCAATGTTCCGTCCTGATTAAAGAGACCGGCGGACTTAAAAAGCTTTTCAATGCGCGCAGTCTGGTTTTTAAAGGGAACGTCAAGCAAGTTCATCGGAGTGACAGAAGCGAACAAGCAAAGCGCCGCGAACAGCGGAAAAGCCGCGCTCATGTATTTTCCGTTTTTGACGAACGAAATCGCGACGCACGCGACGCTGAACAAAATGTACAAAAGGCTTGCGTATCGCGCCTCTGTGTAGCCGTAAGCGTTGATTCTAATTCCAAACGCGACGCATTGCGTCACAATCAGCGGAATCAAAAGCGCGGCGCCCCACTTGCAATAAAGCTGCGCAGCCTTGCTTTCAAACTGCCTGATAGAAAAAAAGAAGACCAAGTAAAAAACGCTTGCAAAAGAAACGAACCAATTTATCCTTCCGTTCGGAAGCGAAAGCGTGAACAAGCTTTTTGCAATATAGGCGTAAAGGACAAAAAGCAAAATCAAATACAAGGGCAGCAAGATGAACATAAAAATGACTTTAAACGCTTTTGGAACGCTTATCTCTTCTTTGGGCTTGGTGGCGTAGGCGACAAAAATGCACGCGCAACAAACAAGCCACGAAAAGCTTATAATCGACGAGTCAACGACTATTTGAACCAGTCCGGTCAATTTAAAAAGCAAATTGTCAACCGCAAAGCGAATGATAAAAAGCCCCGCGCAAACGCAGCCCGCGGCGATTCCGCTAATCATTCCCGAAACAATTATATTCGGCGCGACCAGCTTTTCTTCCTGCTCGAACATCAAAAGAAAAACCGCAAGGAACATAAGGGCCGCTTCCGTTCCAAAATACGCCAACAACCTGTAAGCGCTTTCTCCTTTAAACAGAGCGTAAGCGGCAAAGAAAAGCGCGGCGCTCAAGGCCTGGCCGCCAATGGCAAAAAGCTTTTTCTTTTTTTCGCCAAATTTTTTCGCAGCCAATGGCGCCGCGATTCCGGCAAAAAAAGCGAAGGTCACAGTCCACGCCGCGGCCTTGCAAAAGTCCAAGGCGTTTTTTTGAAAAGCCTCGCGCTTTTCCACAATCGCCTTGTATTCACCGCTATTGTAGTCCAAGCCGCTTGTAGAAAAAATTTCATACGAGCTGGATTCCAAAGTCACAAAAACAGCCGCGACAACGCAAAAAACAAACACCGCAGGAAACCTCGCAGCGGCAGGCTTTATCGCCTTAAAAAAATTCTTAAAGATTTTCATTAAAATTCGTTTCCTTCAAATCGCGGAATCAAGTCGGTGGCCTTCTTGATGTCCTCGTCAGTGGGAACATAGTCGCTCATCGTCTTGTCGTTGAACTTTTGGTAGCTCATCATGTCAAAGTAACCGGTTCCGGTAAGGCCGAACAATATTGTTTTTTCTTCGCCAGTTTCCTTGCACTTTAAGGCTTCGTCAATCGCGACGCGGATGGCGTGGCTAGATTCCGGAGCGGGGAGCGTTCCCTCCGTGCGGCAGAAAAGTTCCGCAGCCTCAAAGACGGAAGTCTGCTCAACTGCGCGCGCCTGCATCAAGCCGTCGTGGTAAAGCTGGCTTAGGATGGAACTCATTCCGTGGTAGCGCAGTCCGCCGGCGTGGCTGGGGCTGGGCATGAACTGGCTTCCGAGCGTGTACATTTTTTGCAGCGGGCAGACTTTTCCGGTGTCGCAATAATCGTATGCAAAAACGCCGCGGGTAAGGCTTGGACAGCTGGCCGGCTCAACCGCGATGAATTGGTAGTCCGCCTCGCCCCGCAACTTCTGTCCCATAAAGGGCGAAATCAAGCCGCCCAAATTGCTTCCGCCGCCAGCGCAGCCGATAATCATGTCGGGCTTAATGCCGTACTTGTCCAGCGCGGCCTTGGCTTCCAAGCCGATGATTGTTTGGTGAAGCAAAACTTGGTTCAAGACGCTGCCCAAAACGTAACGGTAGCCGGGCGTTTTGACAGCCGTTTCAACCGCTTCGCTAATCGCGCAGCCCAGCGAGCCTGTGCAGCCCGGAAATTCCTTGTTCATCTGGCGGCCCACTTCCGTTTCCATGCTGGGAGACGGAATGGCCTTTCCGCCGTAGGTGCGAATCACTTCGCGGCGCTGGGGCTTTTGCTCGTAGGAACAGCGCACTTGGTAAACAACGCAGTCCAAGTCAAGGTAAGCGCAAGCCATCGCCATCGCGGTTCCCCACTGGCCGGCGCCGGTTTCTGTAGTGACGCCTTTAAGGCCCTGCTTTTTGGCGTAGTAAGCCTGGGCAATGGCGGAATTAAGCTTGTGCGAGCCCGAAGTGTTCTGGCCCTCAAACTTGTAGTAAATCTTGGCGGGCGTTCCCAATTTTTTTTCAAGGCAATAAGCGCGGACAAGCGGCGACGGCCTGTACATTTTGTAAAAGTCCAAAATTTCTTGCGGAATGTCGATGTAAGGGTCGCTCGTGTTCAATTCCTGCTTTACAAGCTCCGCGCAAAAAACCTGCTCCAGTTCCGCCGCAGTCGCCGGCTTAAGCGTCTTGGGATTCAAAAGCGGCGCCGGCTTGTTCTTCATGTCCGCGCGAACGTTGTACCACTGCTTGGGCATCTCTTCTTCTGAAAGATAAATTTTGTAGGGAATTGTTTGTGACATTGCGTATCCTCGCTGTTTCTTTATTTAGAAACATTATACAATGGATTTTGCGGGTTGTCAAAGGGAGATAGGAGCGCAAACTCCCCTTCCCCAATTTCTTACCACAACCATTTCTATGCCGTAATCCGCCGCAAAGCGCTTGTATTCTTTAAAGAGGCCTTTTTGGCTTTTAATGCGGCGGAGAATTTGCAGGAGTGGCAATTTATCGCGGCGGCGGATGCGCCAGGCGCGGACAAGGAGCGGCGCGTCAACGTAGATTATTTTTTTGCATTGGCGCAAAAGGGAAGGCGTTTTGTAAAGCAGCGCCGCGTTTATGGCCAGGCCGCCCGCAGTCTTAGGCTTGCTTTCAATTCCAGTCGCGCCGCCCTCTTGGGCTTGCGAAGCCTTTTCGTTCGCGTCAATCAGCGCTTGGACGCGCGCGACAAATTCCGGGTAAAGGATTTTTTCTTGTTCGGCCAAAAGCGCGCTGTCCTTAAAAAGAAGCTTTCCAAGCACGCGGCGGTCAAGGCTTCCGTCGGCGGCGCGCAAATTGATTCCGCGGGAGGCGGCGATCTGACTAAAACGGCTAAGGATTTCCGCCTGCTTGTCGCCGATTATTTTGTGGATTTCTTGGTCAGCGTCCAGGCAAAAAAAACCCCGTTCCTCCAAAATAGAGCAGACGAAGTTTTTTCCCGCCGCAATCGGCCCCGCAACGCAAATGACCATCTTTTACTTTTTTGAATTCTTAAATTCCATTATCGCGTCGATGCTCTGGACGCAAGCGTTTCGCAAGCCCGCTTTTTCCAAAGCGCAAACTCCGCGAATCGTGGTTCCGCCCGGCGAGCAAACCGCGTCCTTTAAGGCGCCCGGATGCTCTCCAGTTGCAAGCTGCAAGGCGGCGCTTCCCAGCATCGTTTGGCTTGCCAAGCGGTAGGCCTGCTCGCGCTTCATTCCGTACTTTACGGCGGCGTCGGCGTAAGCTTCGATTATCAAGTCCATAAATGCCGGGCCGCAGCCTGCAAGGGCGCCGCCGATTCCCATCAAGCTCGCCGGAATCGTTTCCAACAAGCCAAGGCTGGAAAGCAAGTCCTTTATTTGCTCGGCCTCGTCGTCGCGCAAGGAATTCTTTTCCTCCAGCAAAATAACGCCTTGGCCGATGCGGGCGGGCGTGTTTGGCATAAGGCACAAAACGCGCGTTTTGCTTGTGTCCAAAATTTTCGCGTAGCTGTCAAAAGTCCAGCCCGCCGCGACGGAAACAAGCGCCTTGCCCTGCAATTCGTTCTTCACTTCGGCCACAACGCCTTCTATTTGGTTGGGCTTGCAGCAAACAAAAACAGTGTCGGCGTTTTTCACCGCTTCCGCGTTTGAGGAACAGGGATTAAAGCCGATTTTGGCCGCGTTGGCCTTTAGCTTTTCTTGGTTGGGAGCGTAGGCCCACAAGTCTTTGGCGGCGATTTTTTTTGAGGCGACAAAGCCGGCCGCAATCGCTTGCGCCATGTTTCCCATTCCGATAAAAGCAATTTTCATTTTACGCCTCCACAAAAGATTGTCGGGTCACGCCCGACAATGACAGTTATTTCATCAACTCCGCGTATTTTTGCGCCAAGCGCTTTGACTTTTTGGCGGCAAGGCCGTGGTAGCGCTCGGGGTTGGCAAAGAAGTTTTTCGGATCCTCAACGCCAAGCTTTTCCAACTGCGCCGTGATTTTGGCGTAAGCGTCGGTGTGGGTTTTGAGGACTTCAAAGAAAGTCTTTCCGCTTTGCTCGCATTCCAAAGTGATTTTGCGAATCACTTCGTGTCCGTCGTTGACTCCCGCTTCGCCAAGCAAAATGTAGGCCGGCTCGGCAAGAACTCCGCCCTTGACTTTTCCGCCGGCGTTGTCCAAGTTGCGCTTCATGCTTTCGCGGTCGGCCTGCAAGCCGCTCACGACGGAATTCATTCTGGCGACGGCCATCGTAAAGCCAGCAACATAGTCGGCGATAAAGCGCTGGCTCGCGCTGTTTGTAAGGTCTCTCTGGTGCTCGCTTATTTGGTCCATGTAGAACGTGATGACGCGCGGGCACATCGCCTTCCACAAAGACTTTACGTGCTCGCTGTTCCAAGGATTGCGCTTTTGCGGCATCGTTGAAGAGCCGACTTGGGTGGAAGCGAAGTACTCAAAGACTTCTCCGATTTCGCTTCTCTGCAAGTTGCGAAGGTCGTCGGCAAGGTTCGCGATGATTCCAAAGGCCACGTTCATCTCAAGCAAAAGGCGCAAGAGGTATTCGGGCTCTACAAGCTGGTTGGAATATTCGCTTGGCTCCAAGCCCAAAAAGCCCAAGTAAGTTTTTTCCAATTCCTCTGGGTCTTGGACAATCATGCTGGGGCCGTTGTAAGAGCCGACCGGGCCTGCAAGCTTTCCCTTAAGCTGCTTGCTCAATTCCTCGATGCGCAAGATTGACTTTCCAAGGCGCGAGACAAATTCGGCGACGCTCCAGCCAAAAGTGATCGGAACGGCGTGCTGGCCGTGAGTGCGTCCGACTTGCGGAGTGTCGGCCTCGCGCTCGGCGATGGCGCAAAGATTTTTTTCAAGCTCCTTCAATTCAGGAAGGACAACCTTCTGCGTCACGTCGCGCATTCTGCAAGAAAGGGCCGTGTCCAAGATGTCCACGCTTGTCGCTCCAAGGTGAACGAGCGGCCCCAAGTCCGCCGGAACTTTTGTCTTAAGGACGTTGACAAGCGCGCGAATGTTGTGCTTTGTCTTTTCTTCCTCTTTGTAAACTTCCTCGGGGTCGATGTTGGCTGCGGCCTGGTCAAGCGCGGCGGCCTTTTTGTCGTCCAGCTGGCCGCGAACCTTAAGGTGCGCCTTTACAAGCGCGGCTTCGCACTTGGCAAAACTCTGCACGCTGGCCTCTTCCGAAATGTATTTTGAAAGGCCTTCAAAAGCCTTGGCTTCCGAAAGCGAATACCTGTGGTCAATGCAAGAAATGTTTTCAAAAATGTTTCTCGTTTCCATATTGTTCCTCCTAAAATGAACGGTCGCAAGGCCAAAAAGCCCGCGCCGCCTGTCCGTCTATTTCTTTAGCAAGGCGGCGAAGGGGCTGTAGGTTTCGCCGTCGTCGTCGTTGGAATTGCTGGCCAAATATTTTTTGGTTTCCAAATCTTGCTCGGCGGACTCGCTTGTAGTAAGGGAGATGCGCTTGTTCTTTGCGTCCACGCCCTGAACGACGACGCTCATCTTGTCGCCCTTCTTGAAAACCTTTTGCAAGTTGGTTCCCTTCTTTACGTCCAGCTCCGAAACGTGGACAAGGCCGTCGATTCCGTCCGCCAAATTGACAAAGACGCCAAAGTCGGCGACGCGGGCGATCGTTCCGTCAATCTTGTCGCCTTCCGAAAATTTTTGCTCCACCGTGTCCCAGGGGTCGGCCTCAAGCGCCTTTAGGCTTACGCTGACCTTTTCGTTTTTCCAATCGGCCTTGATTACCTTTGCGGTGATTTCTTGTCCTACCGACAAAACCTTTTGGATGTCGTCAACGCGGGCGCGGGAAATTTCCGAAATCGGAAGCAGCGCCTGAAAGCCTCCCAAATCGACAAAGGCGCCGTAGTTGTGGAGCGCGGTGATTTTTCCTGTGACCATCGTTCCGACAGCGATTTGGCTTTCCAAGGCCGAAAGGTTTTTGGCGCGCTGCTCTTCCAAAATCGCGCGGTTAGAAACAACGATGTTCTTTCCGTCGTTCTTGTATTCCTGGATTTTAAAGACCAAGTGGCGGCCCGTAAAATCCGTGTCGTCGTCCTTTTTGCGTCCGCCCATTTGCGAATAGGGGCAAAAGGCCCTGGCGCCGCCAATCTTGACTTCGTAGCCGCCCTTGATTTCTTTTTCAACAACGCCCTCAACCGGAATGCCGCTTGTCCAGGCGTTTTCTATCATCGTCTTGTCGGCGTTCTGTCCGCTGATTTTTGTGGTAAAGCGCGACTCGCCGTTCTTTTCGCCCAAGTAAAAAACCTTGATTTTGTCGCCTTCTTTGACGCTGACGTTTCCGTTCTCGTCCGCCAGTTCCGCCTTTAAAAGCACGCCTTCGCTCTTAGAGCTCAAATCCAAAAAAATTGTGTCGCCCGATATCGCCACAATTTCCGTCTCAATTTGCTGACCGATTTCCAATTTTTCCATAATGCTGATGATACCGCATTAAGGGAGAAAGTTCAACAGAGGGGAGGAAACGGGGGCTTAACGCAATATTTCCCACTTTCCGCTTTTGTCGGAACCAATGCGTTTTATCAGTTTATTTTCTGTAAGATATTGCAAGTCTCGTTTTATCGTTTTGTCTGTAACATTCAATTTTGCCGCAAACTGAGCGGCTGTAAAAGAGTCACCTCTTTTTAAGCTTTCCAAAATTTGCTTTTGCCGCTCGTTTACAGGGACATTTACAGGGACATTTACAGGGACATTTACAGGGACATTTTCCCTTTGCGCGTCCCATGAAAATTCATCATTTAAGGGAACTGTAATTCTAAAAACATCGTTTTCTTCAAAAACGGGATCCATGCCAGAATACTTTATGGAATAATTAAATATTTTTCTAACGCCAGAGCCAAGCTTGTCAGAATAGCCGATGTTTCTGAAAAAATTAGCAATAAGAGGATTTTTGGGATATGGCTCAACATTCTCTGGCGTAATTAACCCGTCTTTTTTTGCTCTGTTCGCGTTTTCCACAAACATCTTCTTTTTTTCTATCACGAATTTCGCCTGAAATCCGCTTGAATACTCACGATGCATAAGCGTGTTGACAATCATTTCACGAACAATGATATTTCTTAAAGAAATTCTCAACTTCCCTTCTTCAAGATAAAACTTATCCAGCAAATGTTTTGCAGCAAAATCAAAAAGCAAGTCATAACTTTCAATAAGATTCGTCTCAACCACAAGCCTGTCGTCATACCTGTCTGTATTTATCTTTTTTACCAACGCGTCCGTTTGATACATTGGCGCGACTTCTTTTATAACTTCATCCTTTCCCAAAAGCATGACAGCGGCAAGATTGAAACCCTTTTGGCCAGTGACTCTGTCTTCTGTAAAAAGGCCGGCGCTCCGCAACAAGTCTTCATCCGTAAGTTTTTCCCACAGATGATTTCCTGCGGAATTATTCTTTGCTAGAATTCTCACAGTCGGCAACAAATCAAGCCTTAAATCTTCAAGCTTCACATACGGATAAACTTTTCGCTCCGTGAAAATTTCCTGCTTCCTAATATACATTTGGGCTATGTCGCTTGTAGACTTGACTTTTATGTCGGAATCATTGGCTCGATTATATATTTCCTTTTTGTAACTTACAACGTCACCAGAAATTGGAACATAAATGTGAATGATTGTTTTTCCTTCGCATTCCATAATTTCAGGCTCAAGGCAAAGGGTTGGAGAAAAACAATCTGGATTTGCAAGAACGCCAATAAAATTTTTAACCAATTGCGGCGCGGCTTTTGGCGAAACTCCAGAAACAGTTCCGTCATCAAGAATGCCTAAGAAAATGTCTCCGCCAAAACGATTGGAAAAAGAGCATACAGTTTCGTAAACATCTCGCTCAATTTGTCCGCCGCAACGCTTAAATTCCACAGAAACTGTTTCGCCGATTTTCCTTATCACGTCCAACCTTTGTGTTGTCATATTTTTATTATCGCTGATTTTTTGCTTTTTATCAATTACATGATGAACACTGTTGGTTTTTCGTTATCTCTTTTATGGAATTCAAAAAGTCTTTTTCAACATCGCTTAAAGTTTTTTGCTGGTACTTTTTGTATTCGCTCGTCGCTTTTTCTATGGCTTTTTCGTGTGAAATTGAGCCGTTTCCTTGCGAAAGCTGTTCGCCGCTCATCGTAAGAATCTTGTCAAGATGCTCTGACCAATCTTTCATGGTCATAGGCTGCCGTCGTTCCGCCTGACGCTCCGCAAAATCAAGATATCCGCTGACAATCTGGCCAAGCGTGCCCCGCCCTCTATAGACAGCCTTCAAGCCTTTGCTGTAAAATGGGCGCAAGGAGAAAAAATGTTTTGGGACAAAGCGGCGGCGCTGTACGACCTTTTTGAAAATATTTACAACAAAAAGGTATATACGGGAACCGGGAAAAAAGTCGCGGAGTTGATTGATTCCTCCGACGAAGTTTTGGAATGCGCGTGCGGAACGGGAGCCATCAGCGAATACATCGCGCCAAAATGCAAGCGCCTGGTGGCGACTGACTTTTCGGACGGAATGTTGAAGCAGGCCGTAAAAAAATGCGGCAAATTCAGCAACGCGGAATTTAAGAAAGCCGACATAACCGCGCTTGAATTTGGCGACCAAAGCTTTGACAAGGTTGTGGCCGGAAACGTAATCCACTTGCTTCCAGAGCCGCAAAAAGCGCTGGCGGAACTTTTCCGCGTTACAAAAAGCGGCGGAAAAATCATCGTTCCGACATACATCAACATGTCAAAGGGAACTGGAATCGTCGCGGTAAATTTCATCAAGTGGCTGGGAGCGGACTTTAAGCGGCAATTTGACTTGGCCAGCTACAAAGAATTTTTTGAAGGCCTAGGCCACAAGGACGCAAGCTACACGGTTGTTGAAGGCCGCATGCCCTGCGCCATCGCGGTGATGCAAAAAGAATAAAAGGAAAAGCCCGCGTTTTAGGAATTTCTTTCGTTCCACGCCAGCCGCATGCTCACAAAGTCCTGCATGTCGGCGAAAAAATCCATTTTTGGCGGAACCACCTTTATTTTCTTTAGCGCCTTTTGCACAAGCGGATTTTTGTAGCAGCAAACCGCGTTGGAGGAAGCGTAGAACAAAACGTCCAGCTGGATTTTATACGCGGCCTCTTGGGAACAGTTGAGCGTCCCGGAAAGAAGCGCGCAAAAATCATTGGCAAAGTCGTAGTACTTTTTTTTGAAAGCCGCCAAGCGGTCCACCGTGACGTTTGTTTCTATCACAGGATTGAGGTATGAAACATAGCGCATGTAGTCTTGGTTTGCGTCAAGAACGTCCGCCCAGATTTTAGAAAGCTCGCTTGCGGGCCGGCCGCTTGCCTTTTTAAAGGCGTCAATCAGAGCGCCGTAGTAAGCGGCCATTTTTTCGGACGCGATTTCCAAAAATATCTCTTCTTTGGTCGTCACGTACTTGTAAAGGTTGGCCCTGGACCAACCCAGTTTTTCCGCGATTGTGGTAAGCGTGATTTCGGCGTAAGGGGCCGTCCTAAAAAGCTCCGCCGTCGCCTCTTTGATTTGAGAAAGCCGCTCTTCCTTGTGTTCGTCGCTTCGCGCGCGGATAAAATCCGCCTTGCCGTTTGATTCTGCCATACGCGCCATTCTAGCGCAATTCCCCTCCTTTTGCAATAAGCGACGGAGCGTTATTTAGGACAAACGCAATATGAAATCAATACAAAAAATGCTCCCGGTTGCGGCTGCGTCAGAGCGGCGCCGCTTGATAACTGCGCTACACGCGCATTTTTTTACTGTTTCCAGGCGCGTTTGACTAGGGTAAACAATCGTGAAAAAGGCCAAAACGCGGAAGTGAAAAAGACCGCCCGCCCACTTTGAGGCTGCTAATGCAGACTCAACCGTGGGTTAGGGCGAGGCTTTTGAACTGGGAGCGTTTTGATTTTTTTATATTCCATTTGCCCTGGTTAATTCGCGCTATATTGACAAAGCGGCGATTATTCCTTACACTTTGAATAAGTGACAGAATGTTACTAAAGCCAAGCGAAGGACAAACTTTCAAATGATTATTGAAAATCAAACATTTGACGAAGAGAGGGCTTTATACGGCCTTAAAGGCCTTACTGTAAAAAACTGCCGCTTTGACGGGCCTGCCGACGGTGAATCCGCATTTAAGGAATGCCGCGACATCGATGTGGCCGGCTGTTTTATGAATCTGCGCTATCCCTTTTGGCATGTAGAAAAAGCGAAAATCACCGACACAAACTTTACCCAAAACTGCCGGGCAGCCCTTTGGTACGACAAAGATATTTATATTGAAAACAGCAAACTTTTTGGAATCAAGGCTATTCGTGAATGCGAAAACATCAGCCTTAAAAACTGCAGCGTTAATTCTCCGGAGTTCGCTTGGAAAAGCCAAAATCTGAAAATTGAAAATGTTACGATCGAAGAATCCGAATATCCCTTTTTTGAAATCCGCGGCGCAAAAATCACCGGCCTAAAAATGAAGGGAAAATATTCTTTTCAATATGACGAAAACATCGAAATCGCAGATTCCGAGCTGGACACAAAAGACGCCTTCTGGCACACAAAAAACGTGACGGTAAAAGACTCCCTTGTAAAAAGCGAATACCTGGGCTGGTATTCAGAAAACCTCACCCTCATAAATTGCCGCATTATCGGAACACAGCCCTTCTGCTACTGCAAAAACCTTACGATAAAAAATTGCTCCATGGAAGACTGCGACCTTGCCTTTGAGCGCAGCGGCGTTTTTGCGGAAGTGAACGGAAAAATCGACAGCGTAAAGAATCCGCTAAAAGGAAAAATCACGGCTGACGAAATCGGCGAACTAATTTTGGAAGACGATTTTTGCGACAAAACAAAGACGACTATTATTTGCCGCAATATGAATAACTAGGCTCAACCTTCGATTGACTTTAGCCGCGCCTTGTCGTCGTACATGTCTTTGTCGGCGCGCTCGAATATTTCAGAAACCAAGCTGTCGCTCTCCGGAAAGTATTCCGCCATGCCGGAAGCCAAGACCACGCCGCCATTTGTCTTTAAATTTTCAAGAACTTGGCCGCGCAATTTTTCCATAAGCTCTTTCCTTGCGGAGTAATCGTTCCCGCGAAGGAAGACCACAAACTCGTCGCCGCCCACTCTGAACACAGGGCTGTGAACGAAAATGCCGCACAAAAGCGCCGCCGACTCCCGGATGTATTCGTCTCCGGCCGCGTGGCCCTTAGTGTCGTTTACAAGCTTAAGGTTATTGCAGTCGCACACTACAAGGGCAAAGTTCAAATAGTCAAGGCCGTTGTCGATGTTTCCCTGAACGGAGGCTTCAAGCTCCCTGTAGGCGGTCTTGTTCTTGACGCCGGTAAGATCGTCGCGGCGCGCCAACTCTTTTTCGGTTTTTAGTTCCTTAAGGCGCTGCTTTTCTTTTTTAATTTCGGCGTCGACATTCTCAATGCCGATGATAAAGTGGCTTCCGTCGTTGCTTTTTCTGACAGTCATTCTTGTGTACTGGGGCTTTCCGGACACCATCATGCGGTAAGTCATGCTGCAGTCTTTGTGGGTTTCCATCGTGGAAATCATGTTGTCCTTATTTATAAAATCGGAAAACTTTTCGCAGTCTTGTTCATGGATAACAAGAGGAATGTTTGAAAGCGATTCGCCGTAAAAGTCATCTCCGGTTTTATTAATTTCAAGATTGCCGTAAGTGTCGTTGATTTGATAGCAGACAAAAGATGAATCCACGACATTCACGTAATAAAGCAAGTCATAAATGGAAGCCAGGCTTTCCGCGATTTGGCCAAACGTGACGGTCTTCTTTTGGCTTTCCTTTTGCTTTTTTTCAAACTTAAGTTCATCCTCTATGTCTTTTTCATAAAAGATAAGGTACTGGCTGTCGCTTTCGCGCATCGCGGTAAAGAGGAAAAAGCGCGGCTCATTGTTTATCATGACCCTGTACTTAAAAGAAAACGAGCGCTTTCCTTCAAGATTTTTCAGCATCGCTTCTTTGCTGTAAAAACTTTTTGCGTATTCCCAGTCTTCAGGATAGATGCAACCTTCAATGCTTGCCTGAGCGTCTTTAAAGAAATCTTTTCCGTTGGCCGTCGCGTCCAGCGTCATATATTTTTGGCTTTTGGAAAAGGCCAGGTATTCGCCGGAGTCAAGGTCCACGTAGAATATGGCTTCGTACGCTTCCGCCATTGCCGAAGCGATGTAGTCATGCGCTTCCTTTTCTTTTTTTTCGCTGGCTTGAACAAAGGAATGAACCAAGCATATTCCAATAATAAGGCCTACGGCATAGAAAGGAAAAAACGCGTTTACAATTTGGAATGTGAGAAAGGTTCCCAAAACAACGCTTGTCGCGGCCACCGCAACGCATCTTGTTTTTTTGCTTCCCGCGCTGTTATGGGCCACGCGCAGCATGTAAAGCGTGATTAAAATGTAAAAGGCGATTTGAAGAAGGAAAGTAAGATTCCTGCCCACTTCCCCTACATACACGCGCTGATCGTTATACGAAAACATTAGATGGAAGGAATGGTTCAAGGCAAGGCATATCATTCCAAACACAGCCAAGGCCCACACCAAATGAAGCAAAATCTTGCTGCGGATGCCCCCGTTCCCAAGATAAGAGAGCATATAGCGCGTCCATGCCAGCATTGTAAAAAGCATGAACATAAAGTAAAAGACTGTCAAACAATATATATAGGGGAAAAACGCGTCAACTTCCCTGCGCTCGTACAAAAGCCCCCAGCACATGTCCACGACAAAGTAGCAGCAGGCGGAAAGCAAAAACCAATTGTAGCGAACGCGCGCCTGCATTGGCCTATCCGTTTTTTTGGCGTAAAATCCGTATTTTTTGAACAATTCCCAGTTCAATATTAAGTTCAATATCAGAACTGCCGCCGGGGTTATCGCGTATAGCATTAGCTGAAGCTTTCCTCCAAGTTAGCCCTATATTATAGCATATTTTAGGATTTTTTCCACAAAATTGGAGTTTTTTGACAAAAAAATTACGGCGAAAAAAACTATTGACAAAGCGCCGATTATGACATACACTTTAGTTAAGTGACGGAATGTTACTTATGGGGGCGCAAATGAAAAAACTAATTCTTGGACTTTTAATCGGAGGCTTTGTAATGGCGGGAGCGGCGGCAAAAACGGCGGTCGTATATTTTAGCGTGACAGGAACGACAGAGCGCATGGCAAAAAACGCCGCGCAAGCGGAGCCGACGTCAAAAATTATGTTGAAGGCTTGCTAAAGTAGAATCGCTAAATCTGGAGGACTAAAATGGCAATCACCGTGAACCTTCGTTACACAGGAAAAAATGGCGCGGCCCAAGCCTTTGCGCGCGAAATGATTTCCAGCGGAACCGTTGAAAAAATCCGCGCGGAAAAAGGAAACCTTCGCTATGAATACTACCTGCCGTTTGAAGAAAGTTCCGGCGACGAAACGATTCTCCTAATCGACTCTTGGGAAAACCAAGAGTCGATTGACAAGCACCACGCGATGCCAATGATGAAAACAATCGCAGAGCTGCGCGAAAAATACGACCTTCACATGACAATCGAGCGCTTTGTTTCAGACGACGACATTCCTGAGCGGGACAAATCTTTTATAAGAAGTTGATGTTGCAATCTGCCTTGCGGGCTAACATTTTATCAATAAAACAATATGAGCGTCGCCAGTAAGGATTACTTAAAAATCTTCTTTCGTTCTTATTCCTTCCACGCAAGACGCATTTTAAGAAAGTCCTTCATGTCCTTGTAAAAATCCATTGCCGGCGGAGTTATGTTGATTTGCTTGAGAGCCTGCTGAACCAGAGGATTTTTGTAGCAGGACACCGCAGAAGACGATGCATAAAACAATACATCCAGCTGGATTTTGTAGGCAGCGTCCTGCGTGGTACCCAGCATTTGGGCAAGTCTGTCGCGGAAGGCATAGGCCAAGTCATAATATTTTTTCTTAAAGACCGCGAGCCGCTCGACCGTAACGTTTGTTTCTATCACCGGATTAAGATATAAAACATAGCGCATGTAATCCTGATTTGCGTTGACGATTCCAGCCCAAACTTCTGCAATCACGTCCGGCGTAAAATTGGTGCCTTCCGGAAAAGCCGAAAGCAATGCATTGTAATAGGCGGCCATTTTTTCTGCGGATATTTCCAGAAAGATTTCTTCTTTGGTCGTAACGTATTTATAAAGGTTTGCGCGCGACCAGCCCAATTTTTCTGCAATCGTGGTAAGGGTGATTTCTGAATAAGAGCTGTTTGCAAAAAGTTCTGCCGTCGCCGCTTTTATTTGAGAAAGCCTTTCTTCTTTGTGCTCGTCGCTTCTTGCGCGAATATAATCTGCCATGCGGATAGTTTAGCACAGTTTAGTAAAGCTGGCAATAAGCGACGGTATGTTATTTATTTTACAGAGAGGCTTTATATTATTATAATATAAAAAAGTACTATTTATGGGTACAATTTCTTTTTACCCAATATTCAACATTCTTTTCCAAGTTATCTATTCCGCCTATATCATTTTCGGAATAAATATTGCAGGCTCTAATATAAGATTCTTCAGAAATACGAATTGTAGAAACAGCATCTGATTTAAAATAATACGAATTCGAAACGCCATACATATCATTAAACTTTATTTCTATATAATTACTAACAGATAAAGCTTCCAAGCGCTCGTTCTTGTAAACCTTGCCACCAATAATATTGCTTGCTGCTTCCATTATTTCCAGATTATCATATGAATAAAATGAAGCAACATCATCATTTTCTTCACTATACGTAAAGTAATTAGATAAACCAAAATATACACAAGGTTCTGAATCTGGAATTAATTGCTTTGAAAAAACCAAAGATTTCACATTATACTCAACATTCTGTGCATAGTTTTTATCTTTTACAATATATAATCCATCACCTATAACCTCATTTCTTTTATTTCGGATATAGTTTTGCGAAACTGTAAAATGCGGCATTGTATTTTCTCGTTCAATTCTTAACTGATTTTCTTGTATCTCAGTCTGTTTTTGCATTAAAACCAGCTGATTTCTAGTCAATTTATATTGAAAAAATACAAGTAGGACTGAAAGCACGCTGATAATGAAAGCCACAAATTCTCTGGAAGATTCGTTTTTTGTTTTTTGCAACTCATCTTTTCTCGTTTTTAAATCATTTTTCTCCTTTTCCATTTTCTGATTCGTTGAATAACCAATGGCGTTATCAAATGATTCAAGTACAGACAGCCTTTTTAATTGTTGTTGGATAGAACTTATTTCACGTCTTGTTTTGTAAAATGAAATGATATCTGAAAAAATTAAATCTTTAAGAACCAATATAAAGTTTTTCATACTTGTAAAGAATTTATATACTCTGGTCTCAAGACAGTATATTTTTATTTTTGTGAAGTGAAATATATCTTCTCTAACATCGTGTAATAATTCTTCTGCTGACTGTCGTTTTATATACCCATTGTATATGAGTTTTAATTTTTTTATATATCGAAAAGCTCTCTTTGAAAATAATAAAGAATTCTCCTTTTTCACAATTTTTAGATTTCTATCGTCGAGCGTATCATAAAGAGAAATTGGAGTTCGAAGGTCTGATATATTATGTCTGGTATCTGCTATTATATAATCGGCATAATCATGATCTTCCAGTCTGTTCTCGGCAACAAAGCCGACAAAATACTCAAACAGCTTATTGGTATTCCATACAATTACTCTATCACCTAGATTAAAATTTTTCTCCACCATTCGTTTTATATTACCTCTATCCGCAAAATTAATGACAGTTTAAATCTTTTATCTATTCCAATTCCTCAAAAAGCATTTCAAACAGCTTTGCAAAATTCTCTTTTGTTTCAGCAGAAACTTCATCTTGATTTTTCAAAATATAATTCTTAAAAATTGTTGATGTGGACGCATGTTTTACAAATTTTCCACTTTCATCAACCAAGCCGAATTTTCCTTTGTCGTCATCAGAAAACAAAGACTCGATTGTCTTGAATTTTTCATCTGCCTCGCTCAAAGAAATGATTCTAAAATCTTTATTGTCTTTGTTAACTTCCTTAATGCAATTTCCGGCTTTATCGTTATCAACAAGCAATACAGGATCTTTTTTCCTGATTTTCATAAGCCGCTGAGTTATTTTTATGCATTCTTCTTTTGTTTTTCCAACTCCGTTAATCGGGAGAAAAGTTATTCCTTCTTTCTTAAAGAGGATTTTAAATGCAGTAAGATAGTTATAATCCGTAATTCCTTCTACAAAAACAACTTTTTCTTCTGGATTTACGAGAATGTGGTTTTCAACTGTCAAAGAATCTTTTATCGGAAGCAGTGAATCAGGATCATTTTCATTTACCGCTGCAAAATTATTTTCTATTGAAGTTATGTTGTCCTTATTTACAACTACACGAATTTCATCAAGATAGTCCAGGTCAATCAGAAATGGAGAATGAGTTGCTATGACTATAGAAATGTCATTATGAATTGCAAATTCTTTTAAGAAGCCTCTTAGTTCCCGTTGACCTTTTACATGAAGATTTGTCGCAGGCTCATCCATGATAATGATATCACCAGGATTCAAGTCTGTAGAATTGAGCAAATTGAAGAACAGGTTGAAGAACCATTTGAACCCAGTAGATTGATAATCAAGGGAAATTGCCTGCTCTCCACGGAATAAAGAGAAGAAAATCCGTTCACTTTCCAAATCAATTTTAAACGAATAGACTGCATCTTCGATAAAATACAGTTTGTTGAATTTGTCTGCTACTGATTTTAATTTCTTATTTATTTTCTTTTCAAGTTGAGACAAAACACCTTTATTATTCTGCTTTCTGAAAGTTTCATAGGCATTTTTTATCGTGGAAATGTCAAATTCGATAGAATTGAACAGTGCAGAGAAAAATTTATTACTTGATATGTTATTGTAATCTGATACCAAATTGTTATTTGTTATGTCGTTATTTTTATATGTAAGAATTGATGGAATAAAATTATAGCCGTATTTTGCAAGATATTTTTCATTGAGAATATTGCGATAGCTTGTGTTTCCAGTATTATGAGAAACTGAATATTCTTTCATAATCTCAGTATTTCTTGTCTGATAATAAAAATCATTCCAATGCCCACTACGACCATACTGCCTTTGTAGAAACTCTAATACTTTAAAAACATCAGTGGTGACACATGACAAATCGTTCTCTGTGAACTGATTATCTTCATACTTTTTAGCAAAAGATTCTAATAAGCTATATAGCTTTGATGTTCCAATATAGTTTCTTTCTGTATCAGAAATTCTTTGCAAACTTTCAGGAAAATTCTCAACGGTGATGAATTGAAATTCCCTTTCAGAATCATCTTCGGGATAAATAATTTCATCGGGCTGTTTCCATTCTTTCTTATACGCAAATTCATCCTCTTTTTCCGTGTTTCTTGCAAACAAAGTCAGAGCAGGCTTCCTGCATTCTTCTTCCATATACAAGTCGGTAACATCACGCTCTTGAATCTGTTGGTTTCCAAAAGTTTCTAATGCATCAAGAACATTTGATTTTCCAGCGTTGTTCGCGCCGATAAGAATTATTAAATCCCCTAGCTCTCCTTTTTTAAGGGAATTGTTAATCACAAGCCTTTCTCGATGTGGTTTTTCATCTTTAAATCCGATGTTTCTGTAACCTTCGATTCTTAATGCTCTTTCCATGATTAGTCTTCTCCTTCTTCCATAATATTTTTAATATCATCAAACGGCTTAAGAAAATCGATTTCTTCATCCGTCAGTCTTCGCTTTTTCAAAAGCGGATAAATTTTCAAAAGATATTTTATTGCGTCATCGTAATCAGTTTTTTGCACTGCAAGTTCAATGAACTGACTTTTTGCGGATTCTGGATTTGCAACAATATATCTTTTTATCTGATTGAAAATTTTATTTTCCGAAGTGTCCCCCAGTTCCTTTTCTTCAACCAGATTTGTCAGAATATATGTCACGACTGTTTTTTTTCCAATCAGGGGATTTTCATCAATGTATTTGAAAAGCTTCAGTACATGCTTATTGATGGTTGATGTATCTCCTGAATCGTATGCGTCTATAAACTTATACATCGTAGGCCGTGAAATCTGAAGATAGTCAGAAAGCTCTGTTATTTTCAGTTCCATATCCTTCAATCGTTCTTTTATCATAGCAACACTTTACAGTATTTTACACATTTTGTAAAGCACAAAAAAGAATAAAGTTATCTTTTTACACCCCCATCCTGCCATGCTATAATACCCTTATGCAATACAAGCACATTCACAAAGCAATTTTTCTCGATCGACCTAACCGCTTCATCGCCCATGTCATGCTGGATGACAAAAACGAGACCGTACATGTAAAAAATACCGGCCGCTGCAAGGAACTTCTCGTGCCAAACGCCACAGTCTATCTTGAAGAAGGCGACAATCCCGCGCGGAAGACAAAATATGATTTGATTGCCATGGAGTGTGATGTTACCCCCGACACCCTTTTGGCTAAAGACGAAATTGAGGTCAAGTTGTAAAATGAATCTTAGACAAAGTTCCGCACCGGCACTCATCGCAAGGAATTAAGCGAGCTTGTATTGGAGAAAAAATGGCAGAATCTTTTAAAACAGAAATCTTTGAACTTGACGGAAAAAACATCAGCATCACGACTTCCGCCACAGAAAGCCTTCCCC
>OCVV012853954.1_pt1 | contig 24677 bp, 27 predicted proteins | sample 1539721 | NCBI WGS metagenome assembly OCVV01 (sample SAMN02144230, study PRJEB22623) | gut metagenome | biome: sheep rumen | host: Ovis aries | place: New Zealand
TATTAGAAGTATAATTCTTTTAAGAAAAGGGAGGAAAATTTATAATTATGGCTTTTGATGGAAAGAAAGTCGCGCAGATTAAAGGCGAAGATGTAATGGCTGATGCGCAGGCTAATGGAAGAGTAGAATGGCTGAAGGCTAAGGCTGCTGAGATTGGAACAAAACAGGAAAGTTCCATGAAAGCTTTCTTCGAACTTCGTAAAGCTTATCTCGCTGAGTTCTATCCTGCTATGCTGGAGAAGAAAAAGACTCCTAAGAAGGGTAAGTCCTTATTCCAGAAGATCGCAGAGATGTAATTGTAAAATTAGGCGCTTCGGCGCCTTTTTTGCGCTTACAGAAAATTTTTTGTAAAATATAATTGGTTAAAGTAAGAATAACCAACCTTTCTTTTCTATAAGCCTTACCAAATAAAATACTTTAAATTCATAATCTACCTTTTGGTCAAGGCTTTCAATTTTATTAATAATGAAAGTTACTAATGAATGGAAGGTATTTCCAATTTCTCTTCTTTAAGTGAAAAGAGAGTAAAGAGGGAGAAAACTTCCTCTCTTTTGGACACGAAGAGTTAATTCTTAGATTACTTTCTTTATTATATATAGACTTATCAGCCATATAAGTTGTAAATTCTTCTATTCTTAAATTATATCTTATTACTTTCTTCTAAGGTGGCTACCGTCCTTTCTATTACTTTCATAGGTGGCCACCTTACCTTTTTAATTGATGATAACATGTCATCCCAATGACAGACATAAAGTATACAGGAAACAAGGTGTCATGAAGTAATGAACTGTGAGATGCCCAACCATAAGAATATTATGTTATGGTTGGGCGACTGACAGGATATTGGAGCATGAACCTTCGATGATTATAGGAGGTGAAGCCAGAAGTGTATCAATTAAATAAACCTTATTCTAAACAAGAGTTAGCAGAAGAAGTGTTTAACATTAAACCGCGTACTCTTAGTAACAATCTTAAAATGTATATGCATCACCTAGAGGAATATTTTGAAGTAAAAGTAATTCCAAATGGACGATGGGAGAAATATATGTTAGTAAAAGAACTTAAACCATGGAAAACATATGGAGAAGTATTTGCTGAAGAGAGTAAAAAAACTATTGAAGATTATAAAAATGCGGCAAAGGAAGTTCTGGAAAAAGAACCTCGCAATACAATTAGTAATGTAGCAAGTGAAATTCGACATAACAAAGAAATAAGGAAATATAATCATGCAGAATATACTGGCCGCAGATATACAGGAAAAGTAATGAATACATATTTTACTGCTGAAAATGCAGCCTGGTGTGAAAAGTTACCGAATGGAAAATATCGTGTTTGTTCTGAAGAAGAAGTAAGTGTTTTAAGAGATCTTCGCTATGAGTATAGAAATCAGCCAGGAAAAGAAGACCAATTATTTGAACTGTATAACCAGAAGAGAAATAATGAAGTAACAGATGAAGAATTGAATAAAAGATTAGATGAAATTTATGGAACTTATTATGATAAAGTCATCGATGAATTTAAGAAGAACTTTGGCTTTTTCCCTATTTGGGTAAAAGAATGGAAATGAATGGAGGAATAAGATGGAAGAAATTTGAAAACCAGTAGTAGGCTGAGAGGATAAATATGAAGTAAGTAATCTGGGCCAGGTGCGCAACAAGAATACAGAAAAAATTAGAAAACTTAATTTAACTCCAGATGGATATCAGTGACTCACATTAACAAGGCATGACGATGGAGTGCGCTTAACGCAATGGTATAGCGTGCATCAGCTTGTCGCGCAAGCCTTTTTACCTAATCCTCTTGGATTAGAAGAAATAGATCATATAGATCATTGCCGAACTAATAATGTAGTGACTAATCTGGAGTGGGTAACAAGAAATGAAAACCAAAGGAGATGTCCAAATCTAACAAGGAAACACCCAGTTCCAGTAGCTCAGTATACAGAGGATGGGGAATTTGTTGCAGCGTATAAATCGGCCACTGAAGCTTATAAGATTACTGGGATTAATTATGCAAGTATTCTGAGATGTGCCAGAGGTGTGCGCCATAGGAAGAGTGCAGGAGGATATAAGTGAGAATTAATAGGGGAGGAAGATTATGAGAGATATTTTAACAAAAATTAGTTCAACCGCTTTTAGTACGGCTATTTTAGGAAGCGTAATCCTTTACCCGCAAGTATGGATTACATGAGGTATACGCGTAGGTATTTGCGCCTTACTTATCGCTTTTGGATGGGAAATTGCTACAAGTGTTAAAGAAAGTTAAATAAGTGTTATAATAAGCTTATGAATGGTAATATTATAAGCTTATTAAAGATGCAATATGACATCATTGCGGAGAATGGCGAAGAGTTCACAGAGGAAGGTATCAAGAAAGCACTTGAGTTAATTATGTGTAAACCTTGGTTCTGGAATGAATTGGATAATCTCTTAATTGATGTTTATAATGTTGCTAATGGAAAAGACTAATAATTTTGCGCTTATAGAAAAAAATTGTTAAAATAATAATATAGAAAGACACGATACAGCAATTATAATTGGCGTGCGAAGCTATAGGTATTGAAAACTACTTATTTGTGTCTTGGTATAATACGTAAAGAGGCGATTGTGGGGCAAGAGTTGAAAATACTTTTGCCCAATTTTTATAGATTTATAGATGGGAGGTATCGTTATGGGAACTATGCCGAGAAAATATAATGTGGCAAAGGGCGCAGACGGCCTAACACCACTTCAAAGGAAGTTTTGTGAAGAATATGTTAAGGATTTTAATCTAACGCAAGCATACATTAGAGCAGGTGGTAGTAAGAATTATAAAACTGCCAATTGTGAAGGCTGGAAGCTTATGCAGAGACCTGAAATTAAAGCAGAGGTTGAGAGAATCCAGAAGGCTCTATATGATGCGCAAATGGTCAACTACGAGCGCATTGCAGGCGCTTTGGCGCAAATAGCGTTTGGTAGTGACAGTGAAGCTAATAGATTAAAGGCTTTAGCGCTTCTTCAGAAACAGTTAGGATTGGACCAGATTAAAGTTACCGCCGATGTAAATCAAACTATTGATATTAAGGTTGGTATCACTGATGACGACGATCAATGTGAAGATAAGTAAGTCTATGTTTTCTTCAAAACTTTTTCCTCTCCTGGAAGATTACTCTCATAGATATGAAGTCTATAAGGGTTCAGCAGGTTCTGGAAAGAGTTATTTCATTACTGAGAAGATTATTTATAGATGTCTTAAAGAACCTATAAGGGTTGCAGTATGCCGCCGATACGCTACCACTTTGCGCAACAGCTGTTTTCAATTATTTAAGGATATTCTTTCCTCTTGGAAATTAGCAATGTATTGCAAGATAAGGGAAACTGATATGAATATTAAGTTCCCTAATGGTTCTGAAATAATCTTTTTGGGATTGGATGAAGAAACCAAGTTACTTTCCCTTGCAGATATTTCTTGTATTTTTGTAGAAGAGGTATTTGAGTTGGAAAGATCCAAGTGGGAACAGCTAGATTTACGAATGCGCGGCAAGGCCAAACAGCAACAACTTATTGCGAGTTTTAACCCAATCAGCAGAGAACATTGACTTTATGATTTCTGTGTAGTAAATCCGCCAGAAAGTTTTTTCCTCAGTGAAACTACTTATAAGGATAATCCTTTTCTTAGTAAAGAATATATAGAAACTATTGAGAGTTATAAAACAAGGAATCCTTGGAGATGGAATATTTATGGATTGGGTAATTGGGGTAATGATCCAGAAGGATTAGTATTTACCAATTGGCGCAAAGAAGAGTTTGATCCAATTGTTTTGGCTGCTTCTGGATTAAAGCGTAGAACAGGAAGTGACTTAGGCTGGATAGATCCAACTACAATTGTGGATTCGTTATACGATGAGGCCAATGGGCGCATCTATGTATTTAATGAGTTCTATGCTACTGGAAAGCAACTAGATGAAGTGGCTGCGGAAATGGAAAAGATGGATTTGCGCCATCAGAAGATTTATATGGATGCGGCTGAGCCGCGCTCAATAGAGTTCTTTAGGCGCAAAGGATTTAATACAGTTGCATGTATTAAAGGTCCTGACTCTGTAGAAGCAGGAATTAGTTTCTTGCAGAACTTAGAAATTATAGTTCTCCCTAAGTGCAAGAATATTATTAATGAATTGGAGAACTTTTCATACATTAAAGACAAAAAGACAGATAAATATTCGGATAAGATGACGCATGAATTTAGCCATGCAATAGATGGATTAAGGTATGCATATTCGGATATTTATACTAACAGAAAACTGAAAACCTTTGATAGAAAACTGTTGAGTATTTAGGAGGTTGACAATGTATTTCATTAACCGAGATGAAAAATTAACAGAATTAAAAATAGGTGAAATCATAAATGCCTTCAAGACAAGGGAACTTCCTATCTTAGAAAAGTGAAATAACTATTATGATGGGAAGCAAGCTATTCTTCATAAAGAAGTAAATGATGATACCAAGCCTAATAATAAAATAGTAACCAACTTCTGCGATAATATCGTAGCTACCTATAATGGTTATCTAACTGGTGTTGATATTACTTATACTTCTGATGATGATATTGAGGCTATCCAAAATATTCTCAACTACAATGATGTAGGCTCAGAGGATGCGGAGTATTTGCGCAATGCGCTTATTTATGGTGTGGCCTATGAGATTATGTGGATTGATGAAGATGGAAAGCAGAGATTTAAAGCATTAGATCCAAGAGAATGCATTCCTGTTTATGAGAACACAATTGAGCAAGATCTTGCCGCAATTATCAGATTCTACACAGTATCTAGTGCTAACCTTTTGGAAGCAGAATATTATGTGGATGTTTATGATGCAAGGGAGACCAGAAGTTACAAGGCAAACCAGAACTTTAGCGGGTTCCAGTTGCTTGATTACGTACCGAACTTCTATGGACAAGTTCCTATCACAGTGTTCGAACTGAACAAGGAGCGCCAGAGTATCTTTGCTAAAATCACAACTTTGCAAGATGCTTATAATACTTTATTATCCGCAGAAGTAGATGATTTTGAAGCTTTCGTTATGGCTTATCTTGTATTGGAAGGAATTGATGATATCGATCCTGAACAATTACATTTAATGAAAACTAATAGAGTATTAGTTTTACCAGAAGGCGGAAAAGCTTCATTCTTAAATAAAGATATTCATGATACCGTAGTTGAAGATATGCTCAATAGAATTGAGATGAATATCAGAAAGATTTCTGCTACTCCTGACTTTACAGATGCAAGCTTTGGTACACAGAGTGGAGTGGCTATTAGATATAAGCTTATCAACTTCGAGAACAAAGCAGCGCAAATAGAGAAGTCAATGATTAAAGCGCTTCAGCGCAGAATAGAGTTAATCTGTTCCATTCTTTCTATCTCTACTGGAGAAGAATCATGGAGAGATATTCAGATTCTATTCACAAGAAATCTTCCAATAGATAATTCAGAAACAGCAAGCATGGTAAGCCAGTTAAAGGGTATCGTTTCAGATAAAACCCTTATTGCGCAATTACCTTTCATTACTGATGTTGATGCAGAGATGGATGCTGTTAATGAGCAGAATGCGCTAAATGCTTCGTTGTATAACTTCTCTTCTGGAAATGAGGATGAAGAAGATGACAAGCTATTGGAAAAATAGATTAAAATGGCAAGAAGATATTCTTTTAGAAACAGGAATAAGTTCTTCTGAAGATAAATTATATAGACTTTACAAGAGAGCAGCAGAATTAAATGAAAAAGATTTAAAGGCTATGCTTTATGATTTCAAAGAAAATGGAATCAATAGCATAAATGATTTATATCGTTATAACAGATATTGGGAAGTGCAGAGTGAAATTAATAGGCGCTTAACAGAACTAGGTCATGCGGAAATTAAGATTCTGGATAAGGATCTAGTTTCTATGTATATGGCAGTCCAGCAGTACTTCAATAAGAATCCTAAGTTCTTCGCAAGAAGTAGCAATGGGAAATTTATTAAAGCGGTAGATGCAGGATTTGTTGATTTAAATAGTCCTTTAGTAAGTGCCCAGGCGCGCACTGTAGCTAATGCAGTTTGATGTGTTGATGGTAAGAACTTTAGTGATAGGGTTTGGAGTAATACTGATAAGTTGCGCCAAACGCTAACAGAAGGATTATCTGATGTATTAATTAGAGGTAAAGGTCCTGACGAAGTAGCTACTACCATCACAATGGAACAGTTTAATCTCTCTGTTGGAGATAAAAATAAAGAGGCCTTCTCTTCAGCATTTCAGAGAAGTAGAACCTTAGTAAATACAGAATTGGCGCATGTTTATAACCAGGCAGCTATACAGAGATATAGAGACGCAGGTTGTGAGTACTATCAGGTATTGGTGGCACCAGATAATACTTCTAAGGCTATGGCCTTTAATGCTACTCATCCAAATGCTAAGAAACAGGAGTATCCATGCGAAGATTGCTTGGAACTAGATAAGAAAACTTTCTCTTTCTTAGAAATGGAAGAGGGAGTTAACTGTCCTCCATTTCATCCTAATTGCAGATGCACAATAATCCCAGTGATTGGAGGAAACTAAAGATGGATGAAACATTTTTAAATGACAATATTGTCATGGATGAATACGGAAATCTTTGGTTAGTTATTGATGAAGGAGAAGTCCTTGACAATTTAAATTTTGAGTTTGATGTAAATACAGGTAACTGCTATATAGATGAAACTATCACAGATTGAGATTCAGATTATTACATAAAAGATTCAAGTGGTAATTGGATCTATGTTGGTGGCAGTGAAAGCGAGGCAAACGATGTTTAAAATTGATGGAAATAGAATCTGGTTAACTCGAGGTGATACCGCAGAGTTCAGACCAGTTATTGAAGATTATGAAAGCCAAGAGGGAGATAAAGTAGTATTCGCAGCTAAGCGCGCAAGAAATGATGATAAGCCTGATATACGTTTAGAAGTAAATGCAGGTGAGAATATTACTTTTGCGCATGAAGATACAGTTAATCTTGCTCCTGGCTCTTATGTATACGATATAAAACTCGCTATGGCGAACGGTAATATTTCGACTTTTGCCTCTGGGAAATTTGAGTTAATTTGTGAGGTTGATACTGATGGAAATGAAAATGATTAATGGTTCTATTAATAAAATAGAAGATTTAAATCAGAGCATTTCAATTAACTCTTTCCAATTTTTTGGGAGTTATTCTCCAGAGACAAATACGTTTAAAGAAACATTACCGCAAAGCATAGACGATTTTGTTTTTGAAATTGATCCTGTTGGATTATGCTATGTCATTACTGAACAGAAATATGAATATGATGATAAAACAGGAGCATTTTATTTAATTGAGGAGGTCAAATAAATGGCACGATACCTTATTGGAAATGTAAAAGGCCCTCAAGGGTTACCTGGCAAGGATGGTGTTAGTCCAACAGCAAAAGTTGTTCAAACTGATAGCGGCGCTACTTTAACTGTAACTGATGCTTCTGGAACTACGACTGCGCAAATTAAGAATGGCGAGAGCCGTTCTGATTATGATTTAGCAGTACAAAATGGATTTGTGGGTACTCCAGCAGAATGATTAGAATCATTAAAAGCTGTTACTCCATATGTGACTGTAGAACAGAGTGGTGATAATGCTGTTATAACTGCTATAGATGCAAATGGAACAACTACAGCAACTGTAAGTGCTGGTGGAAGTTATCGTGCAGGTGCAGGAATTGATATTACAGATGGTGTGATTTCTGCAACTGATGCGATTGATATTGATTTATCTGGTTATGCTACTGAGACATATGTAAATAATATGATCAGCGAAATTGAAACACAGATAATTAATCCTTATGTAGCTGGAGATGGAATTGCAATCGGATCTGATAATAATGAGATTTCCGTTGATAAAACTGTAGTGGCTACTAAAACAGATCTTGCGGCTAAGCAAGATACCTTGACCGCAGGTGAGAATATTAGAATTGAAAATAATGTAATCTCCGCAGTTGGTGGTGGAGAAGGTCATACCTACACAGCTGGCGCAGGTATTGATATTACAAATGATGAAATCTCTGTTGATAACACTGTAGCTTTAAAGAGTGAGTTATTCAGTGGAGATTACAATGATTTAACAAATAAACCAGATTTAAATGATTATGTTTTAAATTCGGATTTGGCTCGTATTGCCTATTCTGGTGATTATGGCGATTTATCAGGTGCGCCAGATTTAGGCAGTTATGTACAGTCTAGCGACCTAGCCACTGTTGCTACTACTGGAAGATATAGTGATTTGACTGATAAACCTCAAGAAATTGATTTCACTGGAAGCGGTCAATTTGAAATAAATTATGGCAATCAGTTATGAATCAATCCTACAGGTCTTGCATCTCAGTTTTCCGATACTCAGTTTGAATATAACGATCATGATGCAGTGATTCAGCTTAAAAGTGGTCTCATTCCAAATTACACAGCAGGTACTGGTATTGATATTACTAATAATGTCATTAGCGCCACTAGCGGTAGTGGTAGTAGCTATACATGGACTGACGAAGTGTTAGAAATATCAGGAAACCTTGATGCTACAACTCTTGCACCACTCATTGAAAAATATCAGGAGAATAAATATTATCCAGTAATACATTACGGAAACTTATATTATCATTTCTTTTGCATATATCCAATGTCTTCTTATGATCATTTACACTATATAGCACTTGGTCTTGGATTTGGTGGCACTGGTTATCAGCAATGGAATATGATTGATATCCAATTTAAAACAAGTGATAAATCATTTGTCAAGGCTACAACACCAACCAATAGAATGCCTACTGATGCAAGAGGTTTAAAAGTACAAAAAGCTTATAGTGTAACTGGCGCTGAAGCAAGCGCAGCTGATAATTTCAAATATATTTTAGATAATTATGCTAAAACAACTGATCTTGCAGCCAAGCAGGATGCTTTAACCGCAGGCACAGGAATCACTATTGAAAATAATGTTATTTCTGCTTCTGGAGGTAGTTCATCCATTAATGTTGATGGAGTGAGTATCATCAACGATAATGGAACTTATAAAACCGCTATTGGTGGTGGTACGGTTGTTACACCAACAGTAGATTATTTAAGTAATGCAAGCGGAACAACTACAGTAGCGATGAACCAATCAAGCAATTTAACACAAACAGTAAACTTCTCGACAGGAATTCCAGCCAATGCAACATTTGATGTTACTTATACATTAATTAATCACAGCGATAATGATGCAACAACAACAATTACAACTAATTTTGAGACTTGAGATAACGGTAATGTTTTACAGTGCAATAGTGGTGGTCTTGGAACTTTAGGTTATTGAATTGGTTGCTTCTGGATGACTGGATCAGATTTCCCTTGGGAAGGGATTAGTTCTGCTGATTTCAATGGTAACTTTAGAACGGGTGATAATGTAGAAGTAACTGGTCTAACTATTACCGCAAATGGAATCACTTACTTAGATAATCAAACAATAACATTTAGTAATGGTATTCAACCTGGTTCCAATTCAATAGTACAATTAACATCACCTATTAACTTCTCTCAGACATTAGTAGGTCCTGGTTATGACGATTCTGATTTAATTATTAATTTAGATGGAACAGTTACTATCAAAGATCGCAGTAATAGTGATGCAGTAGTTTCTTCTTATAGTTTCACTAATGAAGCATATAGTATTCAAGCTGGTCAAGGTGCTCCTGTATTCTATTATGATGGCGGAGATCTTAGCCAAAATGATTATAGCCTTGAGTCAATATTATGTAGCGTTTCTAGTAGGGATCAAGAAACTGGTTCTTTCAGCATGAGTGGGATAGTAGGAGTTCGTTTGAATAATGGTAGCACAAATCCTGATTACTATGCTGAACTTTCAGGGTTATCTTTCTCTCTTGGAGGAAGTCAAACACAGTATATTAACCCTGATTTCCTTCCATTAGGAGATAACTTGTATGTTCAAGATGGTCGAGTTCATGCAAATGGCGCTCCAATGTATGATGGCCATTTAGTAATTTACGATACAAACCATCAGAATGGTTGGTATCTCACAACAGATGGTAATACTATCACATTAAATCCATGCCCATGGAATAATTAATAAACACTTAGGGTAGAACCCTTCAATGGGTTCTACCTAATTTCTATTGATATTAGACAAGGGCTTAATGAACTTGCGTTTATTAAGAACTTTTTGATAAAAGGGTTAGGGCGAACCTAAAACTTAAAGGAGAAAATTTTATGGATGAAAATAAAGAAGTCAATGAAGCAGGGACTCCAGAAGAGGAAGTAACTGAAAAGACTTACACTCAGTCAGAACTTGATGCACTCTTACAAGCAGAAACGGATAGACGCGTAACCGCAGCTTTAAAGAAAGCAGAAAAGAAGAATGCTGAGAAATTGCGCGAAGCACAGAAGTTAGCGCAGATGAATGAAACCGAGAAGTATGAATATGAACTTCAACAGCGTGAAGCCGCAATTGCGGAAAAAGAGAGAGAACTTGCTTTAGCAGAGAATAAAGCAGAAGCCTCTAAGATTCTCGCAGAGAAGGGCATTTCCTTACAACTCATTGATTTTGTAGTAGCTGAAAGCGCAGAGGATATGAAGGCTAATATTGACCTCTTGGAAAAGGCTTTCAAACAATCTGTTAAAGATGAAGTCAACAAGAGATTAGCAGGCACCGCTCCTAAAAAGGGATTACCTCTCGACAAAACTATTACAAGAGAAGATTTTATGAAAATGTCAGTTGATGAACTCACGGATTTAAAGAAAAACAATCCTGAGCTTTATAACTCATTAAAGTAATTGGAGGTTAAATACAATGGCAAGCAAATACGATAGCGCAAATATTAAAGTATTTGATAATGAAGTGCTTGAAACTAAATTAGAGAATCAGTTAATCACAGCACTTGATATGAACCAGTTCATCACTATGGACTACTCCATGACTGAGGAACCTGGAATGGTTAAGCGCATCCGTACTTATAAAGGTACAGGCGCTGTTGAGGACCTTGCAATGGGCGCTGGTAACACAGCAGTTATCGGTTCTGAATGAGAGGATGCACCATACGAAGTTAAGGTAACTCAAGGTAAAGTTCCTTTCTATGATGAACAGCAAATGGCTGATCCTATCGCTATTGATAAGGCAATTCAGCATTTAAGCGAAACAATGGTCAATGATGTTACCACTAAGGTAGTTGCAGAACTTGAGAAGGGTTCTGGCACAATCGCTACTCTTGATTTTGATGGTGTTGTTGACGCAATCGCAGCTTTCCCTGATGAAAGCAACAATGATATGTATCTCTTAATGGCTAAGGATGCTTATGCTTCCCTTCAGAAGGCTTGCAAAGACCAGCTTTCTTATGTTGAAGCATATGTGCGCAGAGGCTATGTTGGTACTCTCGCTGGTGTTCCTATCTATGTTTCTAAGGCAGTTGCAGATGGCAAGGCATACCTTGCTTGCAAATCCGCTATCACATGCTTCATGAAGAAGGGTGTTGAAACAGAGCAGGAAAGAGATGCAGACCACAGAAAGACAACTATCTATGGCCGCAATGTAAAGGTTATTGCTATCACTGATGCAACTAAAGTTGCTAAGTTTGGCGAGTAATCTTTCTTACTTTTGGAATCCAAGGAGGACGTTAAGTAATGTTGGAAAATATAAAAACCCTGCTTGGGTTAACGGATAATAGTAAAGATCAAATTTTACAGTTGCTAATTAACTTAGCTACTGATGATGCTATTAGCAAAACTGGTTGCAGTGATGAAAAAGAACTTCAATCAGTAATTACTGAAATGGTAATTTACAAGTACAATCGTTTGGGAACTGAAGGTCTTAATTCGGAAAGTTATTCTGGTATCTCCTATAATTATTCTTCTGATTATCCAGAGTCTATTCTTTCCGCGCTTTCCGCAATTAAGAAATCCCAAAAGGGAATGGGAAGTTTTAAAATCCTATGGTAATAAATCGAGCCATGCGCAAAGCGCAGGTTTTCCATCTTAGTGGGGTTGACGAATACGCGCAACCTACATGAGATATGGAAAGTTCCCAAACGATTTACCTTACTTTTGGTCTTTTCTCGCATAGTCCAGTAGAGGACATAAGATACCAAAACGTAGAGTATACAGGTTTAACCGAAGACTTTTGCGGCGAGGGAGATTTATTAAAGATTGGTGAAGACTTCTATAGAGTTCTATTTGTGAACCCTTTTGGAAGAATTCGTCAAGTCTTCTTCGCAGGTTATGACCATGATTAAAGGTTTAGATACTTTATACGTAAAGTTAGATAATCTTTCTAAAGCAGATGCAAGGGAAGCTTTAGGCGAAGCTTGCATGTTAGTAGAAAGAGACGCTAAGATAAATGCTCCAGCGCAAACAGGTATCTTGAGAGATAGCATTACTTCAGAATGGAATGAGAAGGAAGGCCGAATCGGTACTAATCTTTATTATGCGCCTTATGTGCATCAAGGGACAGGTATCTACGCTATTAATGGCGATGGTAGACAGGATGTACCTTGGCGCTATCAAGATGCAGAAGGTAACTGATGGACCACTTATGGTCAACAGCCACAACCATTCTTGCAAGATGCGTTTGACCAGAACAAGCGAAAGATAGCGGAAATCTTCGCAGATAAAATTAAGGAGGCCGTTAAATAATGTTAGATTACACACCAACTTTAGTAAGTGAGTTGGAAACTATTGGTCTCCCAGTTCACTTTGAATTATTTTTGAAACAGAATACTCCAGTTCCTTGCATCTCTTACCAAGAAGGAAATAATTCAGCCTTACAAGAGGGCGATGAATTCGGGTATTCAGAAGTTAACTATAGAATAAAGATCTGAGCTAAAACGAAAAGAGAGATAGCTCAGTATTCTAAAGAAATTGATGCGCTAATGCGCAAGTTGGGTTTTGTTAGAGTTTCTTCCAATGAACTTTGGCAAGGAACTATTGGACAGAATCTTCTAACTTATCGCGGATTAGGTATCGAAGATTTTAATTAGGAGGAAATAAAATATGGCAGCAGTACATGCGGGTATTTTAAGTAAAGACGTTGAATTCTGGATGGATAGCACTCAGGTTCCTAATCTCCAGGAATTCCCTGATTTAGGTGGTGCGGCTGAACAGGTCGATGTTACTACATTAGCTGATGGTAACTATCACTATATTAATGGTATTAAGGACTTTGGTTCTCTTGAGTTCACTTTCTTATATGACAATAGCGAAACTACTTCTAACTATCGCGTTATGCGCGCAGCTGAAGAAGATGGTGAAACTCATCAGATTGAAATCAGATTCCCAGATGGAACAAAGTTTGCTTTCGCTGGAATGATTTCCACAGCAGTTACAGGTGCTGGTGTTAACGCAGCTTTACAGTTCGTAGCAACCGTTAACCTTAACTCTGATATCACAGTTACTAATCCACAGGCTTAATAACTAAAAACGCTTTGGGGCGGGCTTAAACGCTCGCCCTTATTTTTTTACTTAGAAGGAGAAATTAATTATGTTATATTACACATTTACAGTTAAAGACAAAGAGTATAAGTGCCGTTTAGGCGCAAAAGAATGCGTAGATCTTGAAAGAAAATTAGGAGGAAACCCTCTAAACGTTTTCATGAAGATTGCGCAGACTCAGGAACTCCCTTCCCTTGATGTTATGATTACCATGCTTCAGTTCTCCATGCAGAAGTTTAATCATGGTGTTAGCTTAGAGAAGGCTTATGAAATCTATGATGAATATGTAGATGAAGGTCATAACTTAATGGATTTAGTTAATGTAATTATGGAAGTTATGAAGGTTTCTGGTCTCATTCCAGAAGAAGTTTCTGAGGATGGCGCAAAAAACGCATAGAAGGAGAGTCCGATAAGGACGCTCCTAAAACCTTAGAGGAACTATTCAATAGGCTACTCCCTATAGCCTTGCGCGCAGGTATTAGTATCTTTGACTTTTGGAACTATACCTTAAAGGAGTTAACGCTTATTATAAATAACTATAAAGAAGTTGAGGAACAGCGAGCCAAGGAAGCAATTACGATATCCTATAATCAGGCGGTGATGGTAGCGCAATTTGTTGGCTTGCAATTGAACGGAAAACCAATACCTTCCATGGAAGAACTCTTCCCTTCGTTGCGCTCAGAACAGCCAGTAGCGCAAAATGAAGAAATCGAATACAAAAAAGCGATGCTGTTGAAGGAGCAATTTATGTTCTATGCTAATGCTCATAATAAACAAAGGCGCTTGAAAACAGGAGGTGATGGCTTATAACCCTCGAAAAGTTAATAGTCATTATTCAAGCTGAAACCGCTCAACTTGAGAAAGCAATTGACAAAGTTAAAAGCCAATTAAACTCGTTAGATAAAGCAGCAACTAATATAGGTAAGAGAATGACTTCTTCCTTTAACAAATCTGCTACTGGAATCGGTAGAGTTTTCAAGGCTTTAGGATTGGGCGCCATTACCGCGGGAATAGTACGATTTGGTAAAAGCGCCATAGATGCAGCTTCTGACCTCCAAGAGTGACAGAATGTTGTTGATGTTGCGTTTGGTAACGCAAAAGATCAAGCTAATCAGTTAGCTGATATTGCTATTAAAAAATTTGGTGTTAGTGGATTAGCCGCCAAGAAGATGGCTGGTACTTTCATGGCGATGGCAGATGGTGTTGGCTTAGCTAACGATGCTGGCGCCAAGATGGCTATTCAGTTAACAGGCTTATCCGCTGATATGGCTTCATTCTATAACACTACTACTGAAACAACTTCTAATGCGCTTGAGGCTATTTTCACAGGCCAATCTAGGGCATTAAAGCAATTTGGTGTAGTAATGAGTGAAGCAAACCTTGAAGCCTTTAGAATGGCCAGAGGAATCACTACTGCTTATTCAGCAATGAATGAAGCACAAAGGGTAGCGTTAAGATATAATTATGTATTAAGCGTTACCCGCAATGCGCAAAATGACTATGCTAGGACCGCTATGTCTTGAGCTAACCAGATGCGCTTGCTTACAAATAATTGAAATGTATTAATTACTAAGGTTGGACAGGGATTAATGAAAGTATTAGTTCCAGTAGTCGCAATCTTAAATAAAATCTTATCCTTAGCTATTGCGGTAGTTAATGCTATTGCTAAAGTGTTTGGCGGCAAAGGTATTTCTGGAATCTCTTCTGGAACCGATGCTATGCAAGACTTTGGTGGTTCTGTAGATGATACTGCTGATGCGTTTGATGGCGCTACTGCGGCAGCTAAGAAATATAAAGCCACAGTTGCAGGCTTCGATGAGTTGGAACGCTTGAATGGAGTAGATGACTCTGGTTCAGGTGGATCTGGCGCAGGAGGCCTTGGAGGCGGTGGTGTCGGAGTAGATGATTTAGATAGCTACTTCGATTTATTTGACGAGGATGGAATTCTTAATAAGTTTGAAGAATTCTTCCAGAAGTTAAAAGATCTATGAGATGCAGGGGATTTTGAAGGAATCGGTAGAGAAATTGCTGGTGTCCTCAATAATCTCATGCAAATGCTCGATGATTGGATTGTTAATAAGTTTGAGCCTTGGGGTGTTAAATGGGCGGAAATCACTGCGCGCATTCTTAATGGTGTAGTAGAAGCCTTTAATTGAGAACTCCTAGGTAAAACAATTGGTGATGGCTTAAATGCCATAATCCATATTTGTAATAAGTTCCTTGAAACCTTTAATTCTCTTGCTCTTGGAGAAGGAATTGGTAGAGCAGTTAATAGTTGGTTCTCAACTGTTGATTGGGAAGGCTTAGGTCATTTCTTTGCGAATAAACTTAACTTCATCATTGATGTAGTTGCAGGATTCTTTGATAAGTTCATTGAACAGGCTTATGTTAATGGACAGAAGTTAGGTGAAGCGTTTAATGCTTTTGTAGATTGGATTCACTGAGATAACCTTAGTCGCGCCATCTGAGAGGGATTAAACTCTATTGGAGAAGTAATCCAAGGTTTCGTGGATATGGTAGATTGGGAAACCCTAAAAACTAAAGTAACTACTGCTTTACAAGATATTTTCGATAATCTTGATATTGAAGGTATCAAAACCGCAGTTAGTGGGTTAGTTGATAATATTATGGATTTCCTTTTGGAGATAGATTGGTATCAGATTGGCTATACCGTTGGAGAAATGCTTTCTGGTGTTGATTGGCTTGGTGTCTTAATGGATGTTAAGGATCGAATCATTTGACCTGCTTGGAAGGGTTTCTGAGATGGTTTAATGGCTGATGGTAAGAATCTACTCTTAGGCTGAGTAGGAAAGATTGGAACTTGGTTTGAAAAGAGTTTCTTCGGTCCAATAGTCAAAACAATTTTAGGAATCTTAGTCGGTAATACAGTCCTTGGCGCAATTAGAGGATTCTTCACAGGTGGAGATAACAAGTCTCTCTTTGGCGCAATTGTAGATTCCATGACTTGGGTTATTACTTCTGTTGGAGGTTTAGTCCCAGGATGGGGTAAAGAATGAAGTGAAATCTTTGGAGGTGCTTTTAAGTTTGATGCTGAAAAGCTAGGATTAGGAACTGCATTCAAAGAATTATTTACTTCTACTATTCCTTCTGCGCTTAGTAGCGCTGGTGCTGCGTTTGGTGGATTCATGGAATCTGTTAGCGCAATTGCAGGACCTTTAGCAATTGTTATTGCCGCAGTCTTATCATTAACTTCCTCTTATGGAGGATTAGGTGGAGTCTTAAAGCGTGTTGGTAAAGTATTTAGTGATACTGTAAAGCATGTTAAAGATTTCGCTGACAAGATTGGCTTCTCAGAAAAGATAGAAAAACTTAAAGATGCTTTTGGTCATTTAGTTGAACCATTAAAGCGCATCTATGATGTTTTAGGTTTATTAAAACCAGTTTGGGAATTCTTATTCACAACTATCACTGGCGCACTCACAATAGCGTTAGATACAGTTGTAGGTTTAGTAGGTGGATTAGCTGAAACTCTTGCAGGACTTGTTGATATAATCGCAGGTGTGCTTGGATTAATTGTTGATCTATTTACTCTCAACTTTACTAATCTTGATAATGATATTAGAACCATCTGGAATGGAATTGTAGAATTCTTCCAAGGTATTTGGGACACCATTATTGGTGCGATTGGAGGATTTGTACAGGGAGTTATAGATTGGTTCGCAGACCTTAAATATAACTTAATTGGTGATCCTATTGTTCTGGATTTAGTAGATGGAGTTATTCAAGCCTTCTTAGGAATGTTTGAATCTATCTTATTATCTGTCCAGGAGTGGATTGAATCTGTTATTCAATTCTTTTTAGACTTAAAGGCTAAGGCTGAAGAAGTATTTGAAGCTATCCGCTTAAAGCTTGAAGAAATCTGGACCGCGGTCAAGCAGTTTGCAATGGATACATGGATCGCAATTAAAGACTTCTTGGCGCAGAAGTGGGAAGAAATCAAACAAAAGACAGAAGAAATCTGGAACGCTATTTTAGAATGGTTAAGACAAACCTGAGAGAACTTAAAACAATTAACAATGCAGACATGAGAATGGTTAAAACAAACTATTCAGAATGCATGGAATTGGATTAAGGAAACAACTGCTACTATCTGGACGAATATTAAACAATGGCTAAGTGATCTTTGAGAAAAGATTAAGACTTTATGCCATGATGCAGTTGAGTGGGTTAAGAAAACAGTTTCTGATGCTTGGGAAAAATTGAAAGAGACTACTTCAAGAATCTGAACAAATATCAAAGAGAAGATTTCTAAGATTTGGGAAGATATTAAGAGTAAGGCTTCTTCAATTACAGAATCTATCAAAGATTATTTTGTAAAAGCATATGACCGCATAACAGGTGTTTGAGATAAGTTTAAGTCATTCTGGCATGGTGTATGGGATGGCGCTGCAGGGGTAGTCAAGAGCGCAATCAATGGTGTTATTGGAGTCATCAATAGATTCCATATGACTAACCCATTTACTGGTGAGTCTTTTGGATTTAATATTCCTAAGCTTGCTAGAGGAGGTGTCATTACTTCACCAACAGTAGCAATGATGGGTGAGTACACAGGTGCTAGATCTAACCCTGAAATTGTAGCTCCACAATCGTTATTAAAAGAAATTATAAGTAGTGAAAATGGCGAAATGGTAGATGCGCTATACCAGATTGCTACACAGATAATTAGCGCAATTCAAGATGTTGATATGTCTGTTTCTATTGGAGATGACCAGATTGCTCAGGCCGCCAACAGAGGCAACAACAACTACAGAAAACGTACAGGTAAGCCTTTATTTTCAATATAGGGCGGTATTTTATGCCGCCCTATAGGGCCTACTTTTAAATATTAAGGAGGTGCTTTATGGCCGTAGATAAATATACATTCTATATTAATGGTAATGCTTTTGTTGCGCAAAGAATGAAATTCGGTTGAAATAGTTTAGCAACAGAAGACAGTGGAAGAACATTAGATGGCGTAATGCACATAAACTGAGTGTTTAGAAATACTAGAAAAATTGAAATTACTATGCCGCCTTGTGAGGATACTGTAATTAGTCGCATTATTAGTTTAGTCCAGGGAAAAGAATATAATTTACAATATTATGATCCTGCGGCTTTAAGAATGCGAACTATAAAAGTATATACATCAAATGCTAATGCAGATTATTATTCTGGAGTTGTTCATAACGGTATTTGGAGAAATTTTGAATTTCACGCTATAGAGATTGCGGGGGATAATTAATGTTAAGTAAAATTGATGTTTTAAAAAATGAACCTAGCAGCTATAGTTGAAAAGCTGAGCGCCTTATTCCTACTAGAGAGTATGAATGAGAAAAACGTGCAGTTGTTAAAGTTGAACCGCCAAGCGGTGATGAACCAGTAGATAATCCGATAGATTTTGATGAAGAATTAAAAACATATGAGTATTATGGATTACCAGCTAAACAAATAGAAACTGGCTACCTTTATGTTTATAAATATAAAAATGCAGATTACTGAACCTATACATATGATAAAGATAAGTTAAGTTATTGGGATATTTACTATCATTTAACTTTACCGCCATATAATTTAAAAACTATATCGGATGATGTTAGAGATGTAAATAACTGAGAGTATATTAATGAAACAACATTTACACCATTTACTTGCGATATAGAAATGACTTTCACAGAAAATGCGACATTTGGTGAAATTGTTTATTATAGTGGAATAGATGCTGTTAATCAGAAATTTTATCCTGAGTTAATATTTGTTGATAATAAATCTAATCTATTTAAAAATTTATTGGCATTATGGGTAAATTCAGAATGAAGTGTAACTAATCAATATGGACAAAGAGTATTTAGTACTTATGAAACTGATAGTGGCACAAAAAAAATTTACACACATTATAGAGTCTTAAAACCAAGACTATTAAATACAGGATATGATTTCGAAAATGTAAGTTTAAAATTTAAAGAAAATGATGTATTTAAGCCAAATATACCATCAATAATTAAATCAGGTTATAGTGGTGTCAAAGATGTGTATAAATTTGATTCTGTTGATTGGAAGAATTATTTTAATGGTTGGAAGAAAAAACATCCTAATTATAAATTTACAAGTTGATCAGACTTGCATGTGATAAATTGAGATAGTACGCAAGAAGAACTTGGAGGATCATGAGATGTATATTGTCTTAACTATGGTCCACTTGTAATTGGTGATGGTGTTTTTTATGTTAATAAGAACATTGATAATATGAATCGTGATTCTATTAAACCAACACCTGAACAAAGTAAAGAAGTAACTTATGAAAAGGGCGCGCTAATTGAGAAACTATATTCTACTAATCCAAATGAGTATCCATTAGATAAAATGGATGCTAATAAAGAATATTGATATACACGAGTTTCCTCTCAAATAGTATCATTTACATTTACTAAACAATATACAACTATTACGAATAAATCTGAAAAGGCATATCCTTATAAAGGTACTAGCACATATAACGGCCAATATTATTGGTTCACATACCTTGGCGCAAATAGAAGTGTATTGATTTCATTTGAATCTAATGTACTTCTAGATAACATTGATTATATACAGTCTACAGGGTCTTCTAAATCCTTTACAATTGGAAATGTAGCTGGCGCAAGTATTGAATTTAGTGTATGGAAACCATTATTAGAAGTACTTCCATATGCAGGTATGGAATGTATTTATTATCAAAGATATAATGATTCAGAGGATTGAATTCAGGAAGGTATTTTTACAATTCGTGAAGTAAGGGAAAATGGTTTGAAAAAATCAACAATTATTGCGTATGATAATACGAATAAGTTAGAGTCAGATGCAAGAGTATTTGTTGAGAACTTATACTATCCAACTAGCTTATATCAATTATTTATTATGATATGTGCTTATTGTGATATTCCGTATGATCTTGAGACATATTTCCCAAATATGGATATTCCTATTTGAGAAAAGATTGAATTCGAAAATGATACTCAAGAAATTTCGTGTAGAGATTTATTAACATGGATCGCAGAAATTGCGGGCGGATTATTCTTAGCAGATGTTGATGGTAAAATTGTATTTAAAGATATGGCGCAACCTACCAAGTTAAAAGGTAGTAATGAGCGCACTAATTATAAATTGGACATTTCTAAATTACCAATCTTAAAGCCCACTAAAGTTAAATATAAGGATATTTCAGTTTCAGATACTGCGAATGTTTACTGACAAGAGATTAATGTTGCGGATTTTACTAAGAATCCAATTCTAGCAGTATGGGATGATAAAACTATAAAATCAATTTTAAATTCAGTATTATTATCTATTAAAAACATTGGTCTAATTTATCCAATGGAGTGCCATATTGATAACGATAGGGCACAGCGCCAATGCGGTGATAATTGATTAATTATTTCTGATAATGCTAGTCATCCCTCAATGATTACTGAAAAACATATTGATTCTTCTGGTGTAACTTTAAAATGTAGTGGAGATATTATTCCATATCTTATAGATTATGAACTAACAGATGATGATATAGTTGAAATTATTAAACGCTACGAAGATACATTTTTTAGATTTTATTATAATTCAATAGAGATTCAAGATGTTAGCGGATATCCTTTAGCTACCATTGACGATAATGGTTATATTGACGAGTATAATTTAAAGTTAGAGATCAAGAATGTTGAGTTTAGTGATGATCCAGGAGTTGTAAGAAATTATAGTATTGATTTTTCTTCATGTATCAATGAACTTTTAATTAAAGATGGTGTTCATGTAAAGACAGGTAATGGGCTTTATGTTTCATTTATTGATGATAAACTTGTCATCCAAGATACTCGCTACTGGAGAAAAGACATTAGTTCTGTAAAGTTTAAATATTATCTTAATGATTCTTCATTTATTTACAATTGAAATCATGCGCAAAATACTAATGTATCTATAGATGAAAATATGTACTTTTTGCAGATTTTAAATGTATATACAAATAATGAAGGCATTAATGATACTAAGCAATATATGTATGCTATTGCTTCCTTATTTAAAACTACTGGAGCAACTCATGTAGTTTCTGAAAAACTTAGCGAAACATATAATAGTACTTTATGACGGTTAAAGTTTCCTGATAATCAAATAATTACTATATCAACAAGAAATAAGTATCCAAGCTTATTATTTGTTAATGGAATTAATATAGATTATGATAATTCAACAAATACAATATATTTCCATGTTTTAGCCGCAGTTAAAGAAATTGATTCGGATCATACTGGAGATTATGTACAAATCAAGTTTGTTGAAACAGATGTATATTATATTCATAAGTCTCCTGCTTGAGGCTTAGATTCAGTTGCCCCAAGAACTCCACTTCAATTAGTAAACACAAGAGGTGAACGGATCACAAAATTATATAATGGTGAGATAGCATATGCTTTATTAGAAGAAGGCTATGCAATCACCATACAATTTAATAAAGGGTTCTATAATAATTTAGGAATATTACTTACATATAAAGGCATTGGAGTCAGCTTTTATGGTGAAAAATTATCTAATGAACCAACCATTACAATAGATTTATTTAATACAGGATTGAGTCGAAATCTACAAACAGTAGAAACAAAAGGTTCTTCATTACTTTATAGATGTTGGGTTCGCGGAGATGGCGCTAATGTTGTTAATCAAGATTCTCAGTATTATAAAATTGCACTTCCGCTAATGGATACCTCTCGTTATTTAATTATCGAATATATTGATGATAATAATGATAGTTATTTTTATAATCCATGTGGTGGCACAGCAGTTGATAATGGAAGATTAAGACCTGCTTATTATATTCCGAAATATTCACTAGATGAACATACTACAGCACAAATGTATGTTATGGATGACAGCAAGCTTTCTTTAAAAATGGCATTTATACAAAAGGATAATGTTGATTTATATTCTGTTACTGATAAAGCATTTGATATTTTATTGGATAATGATGACTATGAAATAACAGCAATAAATGGTTCTTTATATAATCGAGTTGAAGCCCCAAGTAATGCTTATACTTCAGATAAATATTATGATTTAGAAAGAATCAGTTCGCAGATATATAAAGTATATATTTCTGGTGGTAGCCGTGAACAAGCTATTAGACTAATGCTTACAAATGGTGGCGGTAGGTGATACCAAAGAATTCAAGATATTGGTCACTGAGGTATTCCAAACTTTTATGAAGATGGAAAGCCTATTACTTTATATAGTCTTTCAACATTTGATTATGTCCAAATCAGAAAGAAGGGACAGTTACCATTATAAACAGAGGGGGAAACTAATAATGGAAGATATCGTAAACTTAATTTCTACTCTTGGATTTCCAATTGCAGTAGCAGTAGCAGCATTCTTCTTCTATACTCAGTTCGTTAAAGAACAGATGGCGGCTTGCGCTAAAAGGGAGGAAGCCTTATTAGCAGAGTCCAGAAGTAGAGAAGACAAGTTAACTGCGCAACTGGACAAGTTCAGTGAAAGCTTAAATAATTTCAACATAACTCTTACTAAGATTGATACAAGATTAGAATTTTTAGAAAAACAAGGTAAGGGAGATATTAATCCTAACCTCTAGTAAACTAGAATTAACTCTATTAAATAGAAATTGGAGCGAATGATAAAAAGTTCGCTCCAATTATTTTTTTGCCAAATTTGTGGTAAATTATGTGGTACACCTCCAAATCTTGGCTCAACCAAGCCATTTAGATTATTGAGTGGGAATGATACACCGCTTGTGCAGTATTTCACAATGGCTTAACCATGCGGTTTTCAGGTCCTGCCGTTCCACATTTCCAGGATAATTTGTGGTATATTTGTGGTATGGAGGAACTCGTTATGGAGAAGTACACAGCCGCAAGTGTTAGGCAGTTAAAGAATGGTAAATGGCAGGCTAGATTGCGCTACAAAGAGAATGGTAAATGGAAGAACCTGGATAAGATGGTTCCAGAAGCCAAAGGTAAGAAAGAAGCAGAAAGACTAGCTGAGGATTTGCGCAGAGAGTTAAACAAGGTAGCAGAGACTTCTGCGGTAGGAACCCATGAGCGCACAGTAGATGAAGTGGTTTCTGCTTACATAGACTATCAGTTCAATACTGGACTTCTGGAACGTTCCACCTATAACAGCCAGAAGAAAGCTTACGAGAGGAACATAAAACCTTATCTTGGAGATTACTCTTTTGAGAACTTAGATAGAACTGCCATAGTAGATTGGCATACTAAATTATCTCAGAAGATGACTCAACATGGTATCTACTATAACTACACTCTTATTACAAAGGTCTACAACTATTATGTGTCCATTGGGGAAATAAGCCGCAATCCATTCCATGCGGTCAAGGGTTTAGTTAAAAGTAAAAAGAGTAGAGTTACTCACCTGACTCCAGAACAGATGGAGAATTTAATAGTAGATCTTTACTTAGAGTATGAACCAACAGATCCAATGTTAGTAGGAATCATGCTTGCTTACTATGGCGCGCTTAGAAGATCTGAAATCTGCGGCCTTCGCTGGTTTGATATAGACTTTGAGCGCAATACCTTAACTGTTTCTTCTGCTATTGGAATAGGAGAGGGTGGAGCTTACACCAAAGGAACTAAGAATCCTTCTAGCCATAGAACTTTCCCTCTTATCCCGCAATTGCGCCAGGTCCTTAAACAGAGATATGATGCTATTCATCCTGATAGGAATTGGTTTGTAATTGGAGAGGGAGAGAACTACATGCTTCCTACTACCTTTAATGAAAAGTTCAAAAAATTTGTAGATGCTTATGGTCTTAAAGATGCGTATGGTAAACCCATAACTCCTCATGCGCTGCGCCATAATGCTGCTTCTGTTGGAGTTAGAAGTGGAATGGATATTTCTGCTTTATCTCTCATGATGGGCCATGCTTCTAGAGCCATGACTCTTGATACTTATGCAGATGCAAGTGAAATGAGTAAACGAGTAGGCGCTGAAAGATTAAGTTCTGCTTTTACCAAAGAAACTCATGATTTCGACATTATAAGCCCTGATTCTGATTTTTCGGATAAATCTTCATCAGATTAATTTTAACTTCCGTATTGCTTATTAGAATTTATTAGAAGTATAATTCTTTTAAGAAAAGGGAGGAAAATTTATAATTATGGCTTTTGATGGAAAGAAAGTCGCGCAGATTAAAGGCGAAGATGTAATGGCTGATGCGC
>OCVV011329710.1_pt1 | contig 24673 bp, 18 predicted proteins | sample 1539721 | NCBI WGS metagenome assembly OCVV01 (sample SAMN02144230, study PRJEB22623) | gut metagenome | biome: sheep rumen | host: Ovis aries | place: New Zealand
CAAGTTCGAGGGCAACAACACCAGCGGCAGCCACAAGCTCAATTCCGCCATTGCCCAGGCCTATTATGCCAAGAAGCAGGGCCTCAAGGGTGTGACGACAGAGACCGGTGCCGGTCAGTGGGGCACTGCCCTTTCCATGGCCTGCTCCTATTTTGACCTGGACTGCAAGGTCTACATGGTCAAGGTCTCCTATGAGCAGAAGCCTTTCCGCCGCGAAGTCATGCGCACTTACGGTGCCTCTGTCGTGCCGTCTCCTTCGGAGACGACTGAAGTCGGCAAGAAGATCCTCGCCGAGCATCCCGGCACGACCGGAAGTCTTGGCTGCGCGATTTCCGAGGCAGTGGAGGTCGCCACAAAGAATCCCGGCTACCGCTATGTTCTTGGCAGTGTGCTGAACCAGGTCCTGCTGCACCAGTCCGTCATCGGTCTGGAGACCAAGATCGCCCTGGATAAATACGGCATCAAGCCCGACATGATCATCGGCTGCGCCGGCGGCGGCTCTAACCTGGGCGGTCTGATCGCTCCCTTCATGGGCGAGAAGCTGCGCGGCGAGGCGGATTACCGCATTATCGCTGTCGAGCCCGCTTCCTGCCCCAGCTTCACACGCGGCACCTTTGCCTATGACTTCTGCGACACCGGCATGATCTGCCCGCTGGCCAAGATGTACACGCTGGGCAGCAGCTTCATTCCGTCTCCCAACCATGCAGGCGGCCTTCGCTTCCATGGTATGAGCACAACCCTCTCCCAGCTCTACCATGACGGCTTCATGGAGGCCGTGAGCGTCGACCAGAGCAGTGTCTTCGAAGCTGCCGAGCAGTTTGCACGCGTCGAGGGTATCCTCCCTGCCCCCGAGAGCTCTCATGCCATCCGCGTTGCCATCGACGAAGCCCTCAAGTGCAAAGAGACCGGCGAGGAGAAGACCATCGTCTTCGGCCTGACCGGCACAGGTTACTTTGACCTGGTCGCCTACCAGAAATACAACGACGGCGAGATGACCGACGAGATCCCGACCGACGAGCAGATCGCTGCATCTGTTGCCAGGCTGCCTAAGGTGTGAGTGTCAAGGGGACTGAGTGTCAAGGGGACGGTTCCTTTGACAATACGAGAGTGCCGGATAAACCGTTTCATTGACGGACAATAGTCGTACTTGCAAAAAAGGACATCATGCGTGTGAAATGCTGAGCGCACCTGGTGCCCGGGTGAAACGGATGAAAACTGAATAATTTGTAATCTGAACCCCCTTTTTCTTCGATCCCTCTCTGTTATGCCGCGAAGAAAAGGGGGGTATCTGGTGTCAGGGGGACGGTTCTTTTGACAACACGGTGTCATCTGTGTCAGGGGGACGGTTCTTTTTGCAGCACGAAGTTGTCAGAGGAACCGTCCCCCTGACAACTTTGACAATTTGTGCGAAAATCACAAGAATCATTGTTTTCGTAGTTTAGTTGGAACAACCTATTCCTCTATGTTTCGGAATTTGCTAACATGGGCATCACATCTTGTCAAAGGGACGGTTCTTTTGACAACTTGCAGTTTTTAATGCAGAAGATGAGACGAGAGGAGAAATCATGCCACGCCAGGCCAGAAAGTTTTCTGAAAGCGGTTATTTTCATGCGATGCAGAGAGGGATTGGAAAGCAATTACTGTTTGAGACGCCCGATGATTATCGGTTTTATCTGAGGATGCTTGAGAAGTATAGCAGAGAGACGGGAGTGGCTGTGTGTGCTTACTGTCTTATGGAAAACCACACTCATTTACTTCTTCATGACAAAGAAAAGAAAATCTCGGAATTCATGAAAAAAATAGGGATACGCTACTCTCATTATTTTAATCAGAAATATGAAAGGGTAGGGCATTTGTTTCAGGATCGTTATCGCAGTGAACCGGTGGAGGATGAAGCATACCTGATTACCGTAACAAGATATATCCTGAATAATCCGCAAAAGGCAGGAGTCTGTCCGGCAAAGGATTATCAATGGAGCAGCTATTGCTGTTTTGGTGACAGTTCTTCATTTGTAGACATGAGTGTCATAAAGTCTCTGTTGGGGGATAAAAAAGCTTTTGACGCGTATTTAGAGGAAGAGAATGATGATGAGTGCATGGAGTTCGATACAGGAGTGAGGTATGATGACAAGTGGGCGCTCCGGGTGATTCACTGCCAATTAAAGGGGCAGAGCGGAACAAATCTTCAGAGAATGGACAGGGAGGAACGGGATAGAACGCTCAGAGCGCTGAAAAAAGCAGGTTTGAGCATCCGCCAGTTGGAGCGGTTGACAGGGATTAATCGAGGTGTGATTCAGAAAGCGTGATGTCAGATATTAAAGGGACGGTTCCTCCGGCAGCCAAATGGTGCCAGGGGAACCGTCCCTGTCCTTATCATTGACGTAAAATTTTAGGGTTCAGTGTTGTCAGAGGAACCGTCCCCCTGACACTTCAGTGTTGTCAAAGGAACCGTCCCCCTGACAACCACCCCTGACAATCAGTTATCTGCTGTATTTGCCTTTGCGCTTCTTATTTTTGCCGGCTTTGCTTCCGCCGAGGAAATCCGGCAGCGGACGGCCTTCTTTGCGCCACTCTGCATACTCGGCAGTGGCTGCGAAGAGAACGTCACCGGAGGAGTTAAGGGCAGTCTCGACACTGTCCTGAACAACGCCGATGATGAAGCCGACGCCGACAACCTGCATGGCGACATCAGGAGAAATGCCGAACAGGGAGCAGGCCATGGGAATCAGAAGCAGAGATCCGCCGGCAACGCCCGATGCGCCGCAGGCTGCAAGGGCGGAGAGAACGGACAGGACAATGGCGGTTCCGAAGCTTACCTCGACGCCGACTGTATTGGCGGCGGCAAGTGTCATAACAGTGATGGTGATCGCGGCGCCGTCCATGTTGATGGTTGCGCCCAGCGGGATGGAGACGGAATAGACGTCTTTATCCAGGCCAAGCTCCTCGCAGAGCTCCATGTTGACGGGAATGTTTGCGGCGGAGCTTCTGGTGAAGAAGGCGGTGAAGCCGCTCTGGCGCAGGCATTTCCAGACCAGCGGATAGGGATTTGTCTTGAGGATGAATCCTACAATGATCGGGTTGATGATCAGGGAGACAGTCAGCATGCAGCCTACCAGCACTGCAAGGAGCTTGCCGTAACCCATAAAGGCCTTGAAGCCGCTGCCGGTGACGGTGGAGTAGACCAGACCGCAGATACCGAAGGGAGCGAGGTTGATGATCCAGCGGACGCCCTGGGAAACTGCCTCGGCGATATCGCTGAGGAACTGTCTGGTTGTGTCAGAGGCGAAGCCCTTGAGAGCCATGCCCATGATTGCGGACCAGAAGAGGATGCCCATATAGTTTGCGCTGACCGTGGCCTGAATCGGGTTGACAATAATGTTCATGAGAAGATTGTAAAGGACTTCTCCGAGGCCGCCGGGAGCTGCCTGTTCTACACTGTCGACAGCCAGATCGAGGGTCTGGGGGAAAGCAAAGCTGAAGAGGACAGCGATAAAAGCAGCCAGAAATGTGGTGAGCATATACAGGAAGATGACCAGTCCGAAACGGCTGTCAAGCTTGGAAGAGCCCTGGCACAGAGAGCTCATGACGAGCACGGCGACCAGGACCGGAGCAATTGCCTTCAGGGCGCCGACGAACAGATCACCGAAGATGCCGATGAAGGTCGCCTTGGGCAGTGCTACGGCGAGAATGGCGCCGATGACAATTCCGATTGCGATCCGAAGGATCAGACTGGTTTCGGAATACTTTTTCGCTATGAATTTGAGTGCATTCATGAAGTGGTAAACCCCCTTTAAAAATAGAATTTCATTTTCCCCTTTTAATGCCGGTCATTCAGGATCCGCCGCAGAATTTGCGCGGTGAAGCATTCATTGCCGCAATAAAAGAGACAGCCGCCAGGCCTTACGAACTGACGGCTTTGACTATTATAACCACATGATTTTTTTCCGTCAACAGGATGAAACCCGAGGGCAGTTCCACGAGTCCGGGGAAAAAGTGTCAAAAGAACCGTCCCCCTGACAATGAAAGTGTCAAAAGAACCGTCCCCCTGACAATTCCATTACCACGGTGCGGTATCCCGAAAGGGTGATCTTGCGGTCCGTGACCGGAAGGTCTCTGCCCGGGCAGTTGTCGAGCAGGATCTTTTTGGCCTTTGCGGGCAGGGGGAGGGTGCGCGTCTCTTTTCCGTAGTTGGAGAGTACGAGGATCGTCTGTCCGGAGGAGCGGCGCAGATAGGAGAGGATGCAGGATTCATCTGCCAGGTAGGGCTCGAAGGAGCCGTATAGCAGAGTTTCGCTGTACTGCGGGTTTTTGCGCAGGGCGATCAGGTCCCGGTAGAAGCGGAAAAGGGACGCGGGATCCTTGACCTGCTGTTCCAGGTTGATCTTTGTGAAATTCGGATTGACCTGCAGCCAGGGCCTGCCGGTGGTGAAGCCGGCGGCGTGGGCGGCGCTCCATTGGAAGGGCGTGCGGGCGTTGTCGCGGCCGTTGCGCTCGATGGCGCGCAGGGCATCTTGCTCGGAGACTCCCTGCCGGCGCATGACTTTCCAGGCGTCCAGGGAGGCGATGTCATCGACCTCGTCGATGCTCTGCAGGGGGTAATTCTCCATGCCGATCTCCTGTCCCTGGTAGATCCAGGGCAGGCCTTTTACAAAGAAATAGACGGCGGCCAGGGCCTTTTTGGCTGTGAGCCGCATCTCTTCATCCATGCTCTGCATATCCTGCGGGGGGATGTAACGGCTGACGCCCCGGGGCTCATCGTGGTTTTCGATGATGTTGGAAATAAAACCGATGTCCGCGACTTTTTTCTGTGTGTCGAAAAGACACTGTCTGTAGTCATCGGGCGTAATGCCTTTGTTCTTGTGCCAGCCGGCCGGAGAGCTGCCCCAGACAGTCTCCGAGAAGTCAAACATGGAGGAGAAATAGCCGTTGTCTCCGATGAAGGCGGGCAATTCCTCCGCTTTTTCATTGAAGACTTCTCCGACGGTAAAGGCCTGATGGGGCTTAAAGGTCCGGTCGCGCATTTCACCCAGGAATTCTCCCACACCGGAGGCCTCCTGCAGCATGCGGCCGATGGTGCAGAGCCCGTCCGCGCGGTCGGGTGCATAGCTGCGGAAAGGCAGGGCCTTTTTGATGTTGATGATGGCATCGATCCGGAAGCCGGCAAGACCCTTGTCCAGCCACCAGTTGATCATGGTGTAGATTTCTTCGCGGACTTTGGGGTTCTCCCAGTTGAGATCGGGCTGTTTTCTGTGAAAAACATGCAGATAGAACCAGTCCTCGTGCCCGGGAAGTTTCTCCCAGACCGGACCGCCGAAATAGGAGCGCCAGTTGCAGGGCAGGACATAGCCGTCGGGTGAGCAGACGGAATACTCCGTCTCTAAGCCTGAACCGGGGACAGGAGCCTGTGCCTTTTCCAGTTTCCGAAGATAGAAGTACTGTCCGTATTCCCCCTCGGGGTCTGCGCAGGCTTTTTTGAACCATTCGTGTTCGTCGGAGCAGTGGTTTACGACCAGGTCCATGACGATGTAGAGGTCCCGTTTTTTCGCCTCCCGCAGAAGGCGGTCCATGTCCTCCATGGTACCGAAGCGCGGGTCAATCTCATAGTAATCAGAGATGTCGTAACCCTGGTCGGCCAGGGGAGAGCGGTAGACCGGGGAGAGCCATATGATATCCACGCCGAGATCTTTGAGGTAGTCGAGTTTTTCAATGATGCCCGGGATATCTCCGATCCCGTCGCCGTTGGAATCATAGAAGCTTTTGGGATAAATCTGATACGCGACTTTATCGTGCCACCACTGTCTTTTCATTTGGGAAACCTCCATTATGGGTATGGGAATGGGTATGGGAGCCGCATTCCGGCTGTATTGCCGTGAGTCGGCGCATACATCCTGTGATCGCATCAGAGAAAAGGCTTTTGCGTATTTCTCTTTGCGGGATGCAGCTCTGGCGAGTGACAGGTCGAAAAAGAAGGGTGTAGATGAGCTGCACTGATGCGGCGGGCATGCAATTTAGGGATCCGGCGTGACCGGGGCGCCTGGCGAAAGAGAGCTCCGGCCCCGTATACTGCCATTATAGCAGAAACAGGAGAGGCGGTGAACTGCCGTGAACAGCCTGCGGGAGTATGGGGAAAGAATGCGGAGCACTTCGGATACGAAAAAGTGAACTGCCGTGAACAGCCTGGGGGAGTCCGGGAGAGACTGGGGGAGACGCGGGAGACGGCTGTATTTGGTTGAACTTGTAATAAAATTGCCGTATTATTCATACATATTTAAAAAGGTGGGAGTATGACCACAGTGATGAAAAAAACAGAAAAAAATGAGCCGCGAAAACGGATCCTGCACCCGATTCCGCCTCTGTACAGTGCGGATTCAAGAATATTGATCCTGGGGAGTTTCCCCTCTGTCAAGTCCAGGGAGACTGCCTTTTTTTACGGGCATCCGCAGAACCGCTTCTGGAAGCTGCTGAGCCTGCTGCTTGGAGCTCCTTTTCCGGAGACGATTGCGGAGCGAAGGGCATTTCTGCTGGCACATGGGATCGCTGTGTGGGATGTGATCGCTTCCTGTGAAATTTTCGGTTCTTCAGATGCAAGTATCCGCAATGCAGTGCCCAATGATCTGCGGCAGATCCTGGACGGGGCGCAGATCCGGCAGGTTTACGTCAACGGCCAGACTGCAGGAAAACTCTATCGGAAATATCATGAGAAGCCTCTGCGGGAGATCTACGGTGATTGCGCGAAGGCGGTGATTCTGCCTTCCACAAGTCCTGCCAATGCTGCCTGGAATATGGACCGGCTGCAGGAGGCCTGGCGCGTGATTCTGGATTCTCTTTGAGAAGCCCGGTTCGTCCTGTGCGCCCCGGACCTGCGCTGATCCTCCGCTGCTTTCGGAGCAGAGAAAAATGCTTCATGCCCATGCGGAGCAGGTCGGAGCAGGTGCGGATACTCCGACGGGCAGCACGGTCAAAAGAGATAGAAGACGCGGTCAAAAGAGATATAAGATACGATCGATAGAGATAGAAGACGCGGTCAAAAGAGGCAGAAGACATAGTCGAAAAAAGAAAGAGGTCATAGTCAAAAGACATAGTCGAAAAGAGAAAGAAGTCATGGCCTGAAGAGAAAGAAGAAAGACATGAATGAAAATACACAGAAACTGACATTCGGAGCCCTGCTGGTCGCCATTTTCGGCGTGTTGCTCCTGCTCAACCGCCAGACGGGCGGAATGCTGGAAGAAACCTTTATCTTTTTGTTCCCGATCCCGATGGTGGCATTTTCGGCGAGATACGGATGGAAGGACAGCTTGCCTGTCTTCGTGTGCACGGTGCTGATCTCCATAGTCTGCGGAATCTTTACTTCCGCCTTTTACGCTGTCACCCAGTCCTTCATCGGCGCAGTCTACGGAAGCTGTCTGCACGCAAAGCGGGATTCCAACAAGACCATGCTGCTGGTCATGGGACTGAGCGCCGTCTCAAATCTACTGAGCAGCATCGTTCTTGCCTCGCTGTTCGGCATCAATCTGCAGGAGGACATGCAGATGATGCAGACCATGATGCGCCAGGCGATCGAAAAAGCGGGTGTCAAAATGACAGCGCAGCAGATGCAGTCGATCGAACTGCTTCTGCAGACAGATACACTTTTGCGGATCTTCATTGTCTCCATGATTTTCATGGGTGTGGTGCAGGGCTTTATAGTCTGCCAGCTCAGCCTTCTAATCCTGCGCCGCCTGCGCTTCCAGATTCAGAAACCCGCTCCGATCACATCCTATTATCCGCCCCGCTGGACAGGGATCATTGCACTCATAGTTTTTGTGCTCTACGGTTCGACCATGGCCATGCCGGAGCTGACAGGCAGGCAGGAGATCATACGCGTGATCGGACAGATCGCAACCCTTTGCGCCTATATGTACCTCCTGTGTTTCGGCTTTATAGCCATCCTGCTTCTGTTGCGGGCTTACGGCCCGGGCTCCAGACTTTTGAATGTTCTTATTGCACTGATGGGATTTTTTGTCTTTCCCCAGCTCTTCATGATTCTGGGCTGTGTCTACATCTCCACCGGATTTCATGACTGGGTAGTGGGAAAACTGGGCGAGCGTATCGCGCGTGAGCAGAAATACCGCAGGTGATTCGGGCAGACTGATTTTCAGGAGGAGAACAATGAAAATGAAAACCGCCATTCTGCAGACAAAGGTCTTTGCGGAAAAGGAAAAAAATATCCGGCAGCTGGAGGAGATCCTTGCGTCGGGGAAGACGGAAGGGGCGGACCTCGTCACCCTGCCCGAAATGTTTGCCTGCCCCTACGAGACGGGAAATTTCCCCCTCTATGCGGAGGCTGAGGGAGGACCGTCCTGGCAGGCGCTCTCTGCCCTTGCAAAAAAATACGGTATCTACCTGTCTGCCGGCAGCATGCCGGAGCTTGTCCGCGCGGGAAACAGCAAAAGCAGTGACGGTAAGGATCGCGTGTATAATACGGCCTATGTATTCGGCCGCGACGGCAGACAGATCGGCAAGCACAGAAAGGCTCATCTGTTTGATATCAACGTCGAGGGAGGACAGAGCTTTAAAGAGTCGGATACACTTTCTCCGGGAGAATGGATCGGGTGTTTTGATACGGAATTCGGAAAGATCGGTCTCTGTATCTGCTATGATTTCCGCTTCCCCGAGACTGCCCGCCTCATGGCGCTGGACGGCGCAAAGGTCATCCTGGTTCCCGCCGCCTTCAACATGACTACAGGGCCTGCCCACTGGGAACTCATGTTCCGCCAGCGCGCTGTTGAGAGCCAGTGCTATGTGATCGGCACCGCACCCGCCCGGGATCCGGACAGCAGCTATATTTCCTGGGGCCATTCCATAGCGGTGGATCCCTGGGGAACGATCCTCACGCAGATGGATGAAAAAGAGGGGATCCGGATCGTAGAGCTCGACCTCGACTATGCGGATAAGGTGCGCAGGGAGCTGCCGCTCCTGGCTCACCGAAGAACAGACCTCTACGAGTTGAAAAGGCTCAAGGGATAAAGAGACGCGGCGGCAGCTGAAGCCGGGGCGGATGCAGCCCGGACGCCAAACTCCTGCCGCGGGTCCGCGGGGCTGAAAGGCCCGTTCCGAATCTGCGGGGCTGAAACGCCCGCTCCGGATCTGTGACGCTGTAACACCCGCCCCGGGTCTGTGAGGCTGTAACGCCCGCCCCGGGTCTGCGGGGCTGTAACGCCCGCCCCGGGTATGCGGGGCAGTAACGCCCGCTCCGGGTCTGCGGGGGGTGAAGAAGGAAAAAATGAAAGAAAAAGAACGTCTCCAATATGAAAAGCTGGTGCTGACGCCGGTCGGAAAGCTGATTCCGGCCCTGGCAGTTCCGACGGTCATCAGTATGATGGTCACCATGATCTACAACCTGGTGGACGCCTATTTTGTCGGCAGACTGGGGACCAGTGCCAGTGCCGCGATCGGAATCGTGCTCGGGGTGCAGTCCATTATCCAGGCCTTCGGTTTTATGCTGGGGCACGGGGCGGGGAGCCTGATCAGCGTGCATCTGGGAAGGGCGGACAGGAAGACGGCAGACCGCCTGCTGTCCACGTCCTTCTTTACTGCCGCGGGATTCAGCCTTGTGCTGTCGGTTTTCTGCCTTTTTTTCCTGGGACCCCTGATGCGGCTGTTGGGAAGTACCGACACCATCCTTCCTTATTCCAGCAACTATGCGACTTATATTCTGATCTCGGGGCCTGCGCTGATGTGCAGCTGTGTCCTCAATAATGTCATGCGCTACGAAGGGAAGGCCATTCTTGCCATGGCGGGGCTGGTTGCCGGAGGCGTGCTGAATATGATCGGCGATCCGATCCTCATGTTCGGTCTGGGGCTGGGAATCGACGGGGCGGGTCTGTCGACTGCCGTCTCTCAGTACATCAGCTTCGGGATCCTGCTCTATATGTTTCTGTCGGGCAGGACCATCACGCGGATTTCCATCCGCAACTATACGAGAGATATCAGGGAACTCTTCAGGATCCTCAGAGTGGGTTTTCCCAGTCTGATCCGCCAGATGCTCAACAGCATCGCGACCATGACGCTCAACAACTGCGCCATGCCCTACGGTGACGCGGCCATTGCCGCCATGTCGATCGTGGGCCGCATTTCCATGTTTATCGGCTCCGCCATGATCGGGATCGGCCAGGGCTTTCAGCCGGTCTGTGCCTTTAACTACGGGGCAAAAAAATACAGCCGTGTGCGGGAGGCATTTTCCTTCACATTCCGGCTGGGAGCGGTCATACTGGGGACTTTGGGCATTCTGGGGATGATTGCGCCCGCTCCGGTCGTCCACATCTTCCGCGACGATCCAAGGGTCGTGGAGATCGGGGCTGTCGCGCTGCGCTTTCAGTGCGTCGCTGTCTTTTTCCAGGCCTTCAGCGTGACGGCCAACATGATGTTCCAGAGTGTCGGCAGAAGCAGGGAAGCCTCTTTTCTGGCCACGCTGCGGAGCGGCCTCTTCTATGTACCTCTCCTGCTCATTCTCCCCCGCTTTGCGGGACTTTTGGGAATTCAGAGCGCCCAGATGTGGTCGGATATGCTGACAACTGCGGTCTGCATCCCCTTTGTCGTCAGTTTTTTCAAAGAGATTCCCAAGGAGGACCAGGTGGTGCAGATCGACCTTGAGTATCAGAAACTGACCGGCAGGAGGGCATAAAGAAAATTTGTCAATGGGAAGAGAACTATGAAGCTGATTCACTGTGCAGACCTGCATCTGGATTCAAAACTGCATACGCATCTGGACAGGGACCGCGCAAAACGCCGGCGGGATGAACTCCTGAATAACTTCGAGCGCCTTGCAGAATATGCTTCCCGGAAGGGGGTGGAGGCAGTCCTGATCGCGGGCGATCTCTTTGACCGGGACACGGTCTCCGCACTGGCAAAAAACACGGTGCTGTCCGTGATCAAGGCCCATCCGGATATCCGCTTTTATTATCTGCGGGGAAATCATGATACCGGAGACTGTCTGGGAACGAAGGAGTCCGGCAGCGGCGCAGCGCCGGCCAATCTCTTCCTGTTCGGAAACCGCTGGAAGACTTATCGCGAGGGGGAGAAGGGGAGAATCGCCATCACAGGCATGGAACTGACCCGGGAAAACAGCGCCGGGGCTCCGGCCTCACTGCGGACCGATCCCGCCTGCTTTAATATCGTCATGCTTCACGGGCAGGAGACAGGAGGACGTCCGGCCTCTGCGGAGGGACTGCCGCCCGGAACCGCTTACGGGCGGCATTTCGAGCAGACCTTTTCCGCAAAAGGCGAAAAAGAGGAGAAGGGCGGCGGTTATGCGGGTGTCATCAGCATTCCCGCGCTGCGGGGCAGAAACATCGATTATCTTGCCCTCGGGCATATCCACGCCTGCAAAAAGGCGCCGCTGGACAGCCGGGGAATCTACTGTTATCCGGGATGTCTGGAGGGACGGGGGTTCGACGAGAGCGGTCCCCGCGGATTTGCCATGCTGGAGATCGATGAAGACAGGAGGACGATGACACATCGTTTTGTCCCTTTTGCACAGCGCACTCTGTACGCTGTGCGGGCGGATGTGACGGGATGCATGTCGACGGCGCAGATGAAGGACATGGCTGAGAATGCCCTGCGGGCAGCGGGATGCACTTCAAGAGATATGGCGGACGTGACCCTGTGCGGAGAGCTGGAGGTGGACTGCGAGAAGGACCTGGGCTATCTCCGCACGGTCCTCGAATCGGAATTTTTCTTTGCCCGCCTTCGCGACGCAACCAGGCTCTGTCTCAATGTTGAGGATTACCTGTATGACGAATCCCTGCGCGGGGAGTTCGTCCGTCTGGTCATGGCGGATCCCTCGATCCGTTCTCAGGACAGAACGGAGGTGATCCGCTGCGGCTTCAGGGCCATGGACGGAGAGGAACTTGTGTGACAGGAAATCTGCGCCGGATCATTTTTCCCGCAGCCACAGGTTGAGATCTACAAAACCCTCTATTCCCGGGACGGTCCCTTCATTGGTGTACTGCCACCAGGTGAAGTGATAGGGCGTCTGGGGAAGGGGCTCGTAATCCGCATACCAGATGTCGTGAGCATTCATGGTGTCTGCGTCAAAATACTTGTGTTCCCAGGGAAGATTTGAATAAATATCCGCTTTGCAGGAGGAGGAAGACTCGACCGTCCCGCAAAAGGCGGCTGTGTTGAGTGCGATCTGGTCCCGGCTGATCTCGTTGGCGCGGCCCCAATCGTCCCTGATGGTTTCCGGGTCATACATGAGGGGAAGGTCCGGTTCTATGCCGGATTCCCGGATGACGCTGAGAGCGAGTTCGGCTTCCTCGGCGGCTTCTTTCTCGTTCAGGGCCTGGGAGAAGAAGTAGGTGCCCACGTACAGCCCCGCAGCTTTGGCTGCCTGCAGGTTCTGTACGGCCATGGAGTCCCGGACAAGAGTGCCTGCTTCTCCATAGCCCCGGTAACCCACCCGGATGAAGGCGAAGCGATAGCCCGCATCAGCTACTGCCTGCCAGTCGATAGTTCCCTGGTGTTCGGAGACATCTATTCCCTGCAGATATTCCAGATCTCCCAGGTAGGTGATCTGCTGAGGATTGTCGTCGTCATAAGTGAAGAGGTCTGCGTCATAGGCGGTTTCTCTCACTGCAGGATCGACATCCATGGTGTGCCACTCCTCCCAGGCGTCGATATATTTGAGCTTCCGGGGAGCGGGAGCCTGGGCTTTATCATGGGACACAGTTTTCGTGCTTTCTGCGGAAGCTTTCTCCGCGGCAGTTTCTGTCTCCTCAGCCTGCTTTGCTGTTGCGGAGGATTCAACGGAAGAAGCTTGAGCGGAAGAGGCTTGAACAGAAGAGGCTGCATCGGAAGCTGCCTCGGCGGCAGCGGCTTCGGCAGCAGGAGCTTTATCGACGGCCGGCCCGGCGGGCCCGGTTGAAGAGGCGGCTGCAGAATCAGCCGCCGCGTCTTTGCCGGCGGAGATGTGTCCGGATATTTCCGCATCATTTTGTGCCGGTGCTCTGCCGCATCCGGCGACAGAGATCACGATCAGACAGATGTACAGGAGAATGGTTTTCACAGAGGACCTCCTTTATTCAAGGCTCGCACGCGCGGTGCAACCGACACACCTTCGGTGTGTCGGAGCGTTCATCTTAAGCGGGGGTCTTCCCCCAATGAGATAAAGCGGAGCCTGTTTACAGGTTACAGATTAATCATAGATGTGCAGGAGCTTCTTCGCAATACAATGATACAAAGCGCAATACTATGATACAAAGCGCACATATGTACAGAAAGATCCCCCGAAGGCATTTCATCAGACAGCCTTCGGGGGGTTTTTATGACGATTTTTTCATAAGGATCTGCTCATAAGGAATAGGAGACCTGATCAGGGCCCTTATGAAACCTGATCAGGGTCTTTATGTGATCATATCAGGGTCTTCCCCGGCTCAGGCGGAATCTTTTTCGATACGATAGCCGAGGGCAATGATCATCTTGATGGTTTCCAGAACCATGGAGCGGTCATATTCTTTTTCGATTTCCGGCAGGTCCTGGTAGGCAATCAGGCAGGGGGAAGTCTTTTTTTTGTCATCGCGGGCAGGACCCCATTTCCAGCCTTGGTCTATACGCCGGCGTCCCCATACATCGTGTATGTTTTCAGAGATCGTTTCGGTCAGGACTGTCAGTTCCGGGGTGAGAAAAATCGTTCCGGTATCTACGGGACGAGGATCGTACATGTAAATCTCCTTTATCTTTACGCACCTGCAGATACAGGCGGGTTCGGATCTTGTACCAAAGAGGGATATCAATGTCATCGCACAGTATGCAGAACCGTCAGATATAGTCTTTCCGTCACAGGTAGTGTAAGTCCGTCTGCGTCTGCCTGCCGGAACAGGCGGGTAAGGTTACACGCGTCAGACATTGATATCCCTCTTCGGTACAGTGTCGGGTTCATAAGAGAGCCGCAGCTGCTACACGGCATTTTTTTCGATTTTATAGCCTTTGCTCAGGATCAGGCGGATGGTCTGGAGGACCAGGCTCCTGTCGTCGTCCTTTTCCATTTCGGACAGTTGACTGTAGGGAACCAGTCTGGGATTTGTGCGGTGCAGATCACTGCGCTCCGAGCCCCATACCCATCCTTCATCCAGACGTTTCCGTCCCCAGAGATCGTGGATGCTCTCGGAGATGTCTTCTGTGAGAACAGTCAGTTCGGAGGAGAGATAAATGGTGTCGCTTTCGTAGGGATGAGGATCGTACATAATGAACCTCCTTCTGTTACTGGATGAGGATTACAGAACGGCCTGTGCCGGACTGGGGACAGGGGCGGCAGGAAATGATCCGCCGGGTGCGGGGCAGTCCCGCTGTTTTATTCTGATGAAAGTATAACTGTCCTGTTGTTAACACAAAAGTGATTTTCCTTAACAAAAAGAGCGGCCAATTAACAAGTCATGCAGCAATAGGGCCCGGTGCGGATCGGGCTGTGGAAAAGAGTCTGTTTATTCCTTTTTCATATGGTGGAATGGTTAAAAATATGTTAATCTTAAGTTTGAAATGCTTAATAATAAAAATGCCGTTTTTAATTTGAGGGGAATCGCTATATACACTTACGCAGCAGGTGTTTGCGCCGCACGAGGGCGCAAGGGCGCAAAGGCGCAAAGGCGCAGGGGTGCTGCGGCATTTAGAGGTGAGTATGTACAAAAACAAGGCTTTTATTTCTTACAGGCATGTGCCGCATGACTCGGAAGTGGCGAGAATGGTGCAGAAAAATCTGGAACAGTTCCGGATCCCGCGGGGGATACGCGCCGCGGGCAGAAAGAGGCATCTGGGCAGGATCTTCCGCGACAAGACGGATCTGGGTACGAACACGGATCTGACGGAGGAGCTGCAGAGGGAACTCGATGACAGCGAGTATCTGATCGTAATCTGCTCACCGGACGCGGCCCGGTCCCGCTGGGTGCCGGAGGAGATCAATTATTTCCTGCTCCACCACAAGTCAGACAAAATTCTGCCTGTTTTGTCCGACGGAGACCCCGAGACAGTGTACGAGGAACTCTTCAGACAATCGTCGGGAGCTCCCCGCGAGCCGGTCGCCTGTGATTTCAGGGGAGATACCCGTCAGGCTGTCCGGGAGGAACTCCCCAGGCTGATCTCGACGCTGATCGGCTGTACTTATGACGAGCTGGTAAACCGCACAAGACGCAGGGAGAAAAAGCATACTGCTGTGATCGCATCGATCTCGGCGGCAGCTGTTCTCCTGCTCTCCAGCGTTACGGTTGTCAACGGTGTCGCCGGATACAGGACCAGGAAAATGCTCCGCGCGGAACAGGAGGAGGGATCAAGACTTCTGGCGGAACTCTCTTCCCAGGCGCTGGCCCGCGGAGATAGGTTTGACGCCATCCGCTATGCCATGGAGGGAGTGGCGGAGGAAGAGAAGCAGCCTTCGGCCCCCGAAGCGATTCTGGCTCTGCAGGAAGCAACAGGCGCCTACCGGATGGCAGGAGACAATGCCATGACGCAGACAGGCGAGTTTCCGGTTGACGGAGAGATCAGCACATGGAAGTTTAAGGAAACAGACGCGGGATCCTTCCTGGCAGTCCTGGCGGTGAACAGGGGAAAAACGGAACTGAAAATATGGAACACGGACACCGGGGCCCTGTTTTATGATTCCGCGGAGACAGAGGAAGAGGTGCTGCACCCGGACGATACCGCATCTGCAGAGTCACTGCCGGCGGAGAAAAAAAGCGCTGTTCCTGACAGCATCCTGTTTACAGATCAGACCCTGCTGTGGGCAAGCGATAATGAGGTGGTCAGCATCGATCTGAAAAACGGCGGAAAAACCACCCTGGAAACAGACTATATTTCACTTATGCCCGTTGACTGGACTGCGGACGGGGCCCTTTTCTGGGCCTATGGAAAAACAAGCGCGGATCTGCTTATTCTGAGACAGGACGGCACATTCGAAGAATTACTTTCACCGGACAAAGATGTTGTACTGCCCGTTGATCAGGATGACGCCCATGACGAAAAATCTGACCGCAGTAAGCCGGAAGAAGAAAAGGAGGCAGTGGAGGAGACCCTGTCCTTCAACATCCTCGACTTTCAGAAAGATACCAGACTTTCCTATGACGGGAGACATCTCTTCCTGCACGGAACTGTACGCAGTGAGAAAAGCGGAGAAGAGGAAGTGATCTGTATCCTGGATCTGGAGACCGGACAGACGACAGTGCCGGTGCGGGGACAGGAGATCCCGGAAATCTACAAGATGGGGGACAGGTCGGTGCTGGCGGCGGTCTATGAGGGACCGGACCAGCAGAGATTCCATGGTGATGAGAAGAGCTGGGACGGCGCATCTTCGAAAGAGGGAAAGCTCACGCTGGTGGAAGCGGACTGCTGGGGCGGAAAGCCTGATTGGGCGCAGGAATCTGATTGTGCCCGCAACATTGAACCCTTGATGACTCATAGAGTGTGGTTTTCCGGTGAGGACCGGCAGTATGTAGTTCTCGCCGCGGGTACTATGGCGGAAATTTTTGACATGGACAGCGGAGAAAAACTATGTACGGCGGAGTTTCCCGGCTATATCAGAAGTGTATACGGAGAAACCACACCCGACGGGGAAGATGTCATGATGGCGGTACTTCAGGATGGTTCGATCGCGGCCTTTCACTATCCCGGAGGGCCGATCAGCCGGGGGATCGGTGAAATACCGCGCGATCCGGTGAGCTTGGAAAAGTACGGGGAACTTTTCTTTGCCCAATACCGGAGTGACGAAAAAAATCATATCCGGAACCGTATCCTTGCTTTCCGCAGCGGCGTCACTGACGACGGATTGAGGGAGATCGGGATCGACGGCGAAGCGGCCGATATCTTTAAGGGAGAGAAAATCTGCCAGGCGGAGGAATCCCGGTTTGTTGTTTGGGGTGAAAACGGGAGATCGGCTGTATTTGATGCGGTGACCGGAGAGGATCTGAGCGGGCATGAAAATGCCGGAGAACTTGTGAACGGGGAAGTTCCGGACGGGCTCTTTTTTGACAGTGAAGAGGGTGTCCGGAGCGATGACGGAAAGTACCTGGCAGTGATCAGCGGGGAAAACTCGATCTCGATCACGGATAAAGAAGGAAATCAGACAAAGAGCATAGAGGGCACGGGCGATGCGGTCAGGGGGATCAACTGGCTGGGCAGCAAACTTTTCTGGATGGAGACTGCGCAGGACGGGCTGTGGCTGTGCGATGAGGACGGCAGGATCCTGGTCGACGCCGGGGAGACAATCTCTGACACCGGGGAAGAGACCGGACGGCTTTCCCTGACAGAGAAGGACGGCGAGATGATCGTACAGTTCCATGATACTCTTTTCAGGATTGACCCGGATACCCGCACTTTGTCATGCAGGATTCATAAGGTCCTGGGATATAACCCGATGACGGATACGCTCATGCTTGAAGAGAAGGACTGGGATGGCGCGCATGTGTATATCAGTGACCTTTACACACCCGGGGACCTGCGGGAAAAGGGAGACCGGATCTTAAACGGCACTGAGTGATCCGAATGTGAGGATACGAAGATGGCAGCAATGAAAAAAACAACAAGAAGCAGAATATCTCCTTTCACCGTCAATATGATCTTTGAGAAGATCGAAGATCAGAAAATACTGCGGTCCTCGGAGGGGCGGTTTACATTTGCCCGCGAAGAGAAGGTGGAAAAAGTTTTTCCCGCCCAGATCGGAGAATATCTGCGCGGACTCTCCTCCGCCTCCTATTATTCCTGGTTTTTGCACGGGCAGGAAAACGGCGGCAGGATCCGCCTCCAGGTCGAAAAACTCTTTGAGGAGAATCCCGTTCAGTTCGTTCAGGAAATGGCTGAAAAATGCAGAGTATTCCTGTGCCCCGGCGGGGAACCCGCTCTGAGCCCGGATGTATGGAAAGAACTGCTGGATGAACTCGGCAAGAACAATCCCCTGTTTGTACGGGACGGAGACAGGGCCCTCCAGCTCCAGTCGATGAGTCTGGCGGCACCGCAGCGTGTTCTGACCCTCCTGCTGCTCGCGGCATCCATGAATGATTTTTCGGAAGAAAAATATGAATCTATTCTTGCCTGCTGGCATCTGATGGACAGGGACCTCGCGGCAAAAGATTATACACAGCCGCACGAGCTGGCCAGGACCGGGAAGATCCTGTACACAGACGGCCTTCGCAAGGAGGCCCTTGAGAGCTACCGCAAAGCAGTCCGGATGCTGGAAGGCAGTATAGACGCAGCCGACGCTGACCCTGAAGACAGAGAACTGTACGCCCGCCTGCAGTATTACATCGGCGCAATGGTCCTTCACGGGGATGGCTGCACCGCGGATGAGGAGAGTGCGGCTGTCTGTATGGAGGAAAGTGCCGGGTACGGGTATGTTCCCGCCTATCATCCGCTGGCAATGCTCCTTGTCCAGTCCGGAAAGGGAGAAAAGGCGGTGGAAATCCTCCGAAAAGGCGCAGAGGAAAAAGACCACGCCTGCCTGCGCATGCTGGGAAATGCCTGTTACACGGGGGACTCTCTGCCCGGTGTTGAAAAGGACCTCAATGAAGCCGCCCGCTGCTATCTTGAAGGGGCCTGTGCCGAAAACCTGTCTGAAGGAGATGCACAGTGTCAGTACATGCTGGGAAGGATTCTGGAGGAAAGCGGAAACGGACAGGGAGGACCTGTCCCGGCAGTCCTGGCGGAGAGCGATCTGTTCACCGGTCCCATGGCGGATCCTGCATTCTGGCTGGAAACAGCCGCCCGCAGGGGGCACAGGGAAGCCGCGGCACTTCTGAACAGGCTGCGTTGGGGGATCTCCGGGACCGGGGGAAAATCCTCCCGTCCCGATCGGGCAGATACAATTCAGTCCGGCGGCGGCCTCTCCGGCGCCGCGGCCGGCCTCTTTGCGGAAGAGGAAAGGGATCTACCGCTTTCCTCTTCGGAAGGTCCGGCAGGAGCGGATATTGAAAAGACAGGGAAACTCTGTCTCCTCAATTCCGACGATGAGCGGAACCTCTATTTTGCAAAAACACTTCCATCGGGGAACTATACCGTACAGGTCTGTTCGGACAAGAGCATGGCCCAGATGCTGCGGGAAACCGTGGCGCAGTATGCGGCATCCGGAAAACTGCAGGAACTCCCTCAGATCCTGCTCATGGCTATGGGGGACGATGAACAGAAAAACATGAGGGATGCGCTGGAAGTCCTTCGGATGGCGGCAAAACTGCACGCGTGGACAGGGGCTCTGGCGGCGGACGGGTCCGGATCCGGGAAAGATACCGCGGGCAGCGGGGAGGACCGCGCTGACGGCCTGTTTTACCTGCTTTCCGACCGCCTTCGTCTCTATGTGTGCGGACGCGGGGAATCGTGCGGGCCCGTCCTGGACAGCGCCTGCACGCAGATGGGAGATTTTTATATTCCTCTGTATCTGTGCGACCCGGATCAGATGGCTTCTGCCTGGCTGCTCGACCGCCTGCCTCTCTTCATCCCCTGCCTCAAAGGGGCATCCTCCCGTATGGACACGATCATTTTCGGTGATCATCCCGGGATCGTCCGTCTGTGCAAGGACGCGATTGCGGCTGCCCAGATCAGTGAGATTCCCTTTTCTCTTACCGTGATCGGCGAGAATGCGGATGAACTGCAGGAGATGCTCCTGACAGATTGTCCCGGACTTGACAATCCTGTGGCGGGAGTTGAGGCGGCAAAGCCCGTCTTTATCAAAATGCGGCCGGAGTCCAGGCGTCTGCAGGAACTGCTTTCCGTCCGTCCCGGGCAGGACTGGACTCCGGAGGAGAAAGACCTGTCCATGACCCTGCAGGCGGCAGATTATATCGTCGTCTACACGGCGGATGAAGACAGAAACCTGACCCTGTCCATGTTCCTGCGTGAGTGGTACCTCAAGACTGACCCCTCATTTTACAGACTTCCCTTCATCGCTGCCTATTGCGGCAGAGAGGACCGGGCGGAACAGTTCCGCACCCTGTCCGTCGGGGCGGAGGAAGCGGGGTTTGACTGGTTCAACAATTACGACATTCACTGCTTCGGAACCAATAAACAGCTGTTTTCCTACCGGGAACTGATCCACGGCCGTCTTGAGCAGCGGACAAGAGCGGCACATCTGACTTATTACGGAATCCGCGGCGCAGAAGGGCCTGAAAGCGGAGACAATCTCCGCCTTGCACTGCATGACTACTTTTCGCGCCAGTATAACAGAGACAGTTCCGGAATCAATGCGCTGGCATTAAATTACCGTCTGTTTTCTGCGGGAATCACTTTCCCGGACTGGCACAGCTATCTGGCCGGGGTCTCTCAGAAAAAGCTTGCAGACCAGTTCGGAAAATGGCTGCGGGCGGAGGACGAAGGGAATCCCGGAAAAGAGGGGGCGGACCGCGGCAAAGGAGCGGATCGGGAACGCCTCAGGGAGCAGACTGCAGACAGGCGTCTTGAGATCCTGTCCATGCAGGAGCATGACAGATGGTGCCGGTCTATGCTCTCCCGGGGCTGGATGCCGGCGAGCACTGCCCAGATGCAGGCCTATATACAGCGCGGCTGTACACGGCATCAGCTGTATCTGGCCAAACTCCATCCCTTCCTCTGTGCATGGGACCAGCTGGGAGAATTAAAACCCGTCCCGACAGGCATGCAGCGAATCTACGGATACCTGCTGCAGCAGATCAGTCCGGGAAAGGAACCTTCAGATATCCGCGGGATCGACCGCGATAATATCAGGATGACAGAATACCTGGTGGGGATTGAGTAAAATAAATTCAGTTAATACAGTATGGGAACTGATCATGAAACTGATTTCCTGTCATGTGGAAAACTTCGGGCGTCTGCATGACTTTGACTATGTATTTTCGAACGGGATCAATGTGATCTGCAGGGAGAATGGCTGGGGAAAGAGCACTTTCGCAGCCTTTCTTCTTGCCATGTTTTACGGACTGCCTGCAAAGGGCAGAAAAAGGCAGGCTGTTTCCCGGGGGGACAGGCTGCCTGAGAAGAATGCCCGCACCTTCTACCGACCCTGGCAGGGCGGTATTTTCGGAGGGCAGATCGTCTTTGAAGCGGGCGGCAGAACCTATGAGATGTCCCGAATCTTCGGAGAGCGTGAGGCGCAGGACGAATTTGAACTGCGGGATTTTGACACAAACCTTCCCAGTTTTGATTACACAGCAAATATCGGAAGGGAGATGTTTGCTCTTGACAGGGATTCCTTTCTGCGGACCGTTTTTACGGCGCAGCAGGACTGCGTAACACATGTGACGGACGACATCAACTCACTGGTCACGGACCTGGCGGAATATGCCGGCGACATGGAGAACTATGAGAATGCTCAGAAGAGGCTGAGGGAAGCCGCCAACCGCCTGACACCAAAGCGAGCGACCGGAAGGCTCTGCCGCCTGTCGGCGCAGATCGGACAGCTGCAGCAGAAACTCAGGTCGTCAGACGATCTTGGAGAGCGCATAGCCCTGTGCAGCCGTGAACAGAAGGTGCTGCAGGAAAAAGAGAAGGCCCTGGAAGCAGAAAAAAAGCAGCTCACGGAGGCCATTGCCGCCGCGGAGCAGGAAGAGGAGGAGTATTTCCGAATGGAGCGGGCAAACCGGGATCTTCTGGCAGAGCAGCAGATTCTTGCCCGTCTGACTGCCGCAAAAGAACGGCGGCGCGCTGACTTTGAAGAGAAGGCGGCCTGCTTTCCTCAGCGCATACCGTCGCGCGGCGAGGCGGATGAACATGTGCGGAACTGCCGTAAAATAGAGCGGCTGGAGGAGCGGATGCAGGCCCGGATGCTCACGGAAGAAGAGCAGGAAAGACTGACCTTTCTGGAGGAGTATTTTTCCGACCCGGCACAGGCGGGACGAAAACCGGGAGACAGGGGCGGAAATCCGGAAGATAGGGACGGAAATCCGCGAGTGACCGGGTCCTCTCAGGAAAAGGGAGCCCGGACAGCTTCCGGAAGCAATGTTTTTATTTTGATGGGAGCACTCCTGGCCCTGGCAGGCGCGGTGATGGCCCTGGCTCTTGTCCCTTCAGCTTCTGAAAAAGGGATCGCGGCTCTGGCCGTGGCTGCAGCCATCCTGCCGGCTGCGGCGGGGGCCGGAATGATCGCTGCCGGCTTATGGAAGAGGAGCGCGGCCGGGGGAGAAGCTGAGCCCGTCCGGTCAGAGGGGGCAGAGGGTGCTGCTGCCGATGAGGGTCTTTCCCGCGCCTATGCGGAATATCTGGAGCTGCAAGAGAAGGAACAGAAGCTTGAAGAGATGCATGCGGCCTGGGCGGAAGCCAGAAGGCCCGTCCTGCATTTTCTGAGAGAACTTGGATTTGCCCCCGCAGAGGACCTCTCTGCACAGATCGCCGCCATCCGGGATGCGGCTGATGACTGTGAAGATGCAGCGGCCCTGCTCAGGGAGGCGGAAGAAGAACTGCGTCTCTTCAAAAAAGAATCAGCCCGGCCGGAAATACCTCCTGAAAAAATACAGCCCCTGCCCAAGCAGACCAGACAGCCGGGGACAAGAGAACTCCGGGACCGCAGAGAGCAGATCCGGGAAGAACTTGCTGCCTGCCGGACACAGCTTGCAGATCTGCAGAACAGGATGGAAGACCTCCTTTCCGAACAGGAGGAAAGAGAGGCAATGGCGGAGGAAGTCAGAGAACTGTGTGAGCAGCGGCGGAGAGATGAGGACGACTACCGTCATATAACGACCGCTTCTGTTTTCCTGCAGAAGGCGAGAGAATCGCTGATCGCGCGCTACGCGGATCCGATCCGGAGAAGCTTCAGCACTTACTGGGAGATGATCACCGGATATTCGGCTGCCGTCGTCCACGTGGACGCAGATGCCAGGGTGACGGTTGAAGAGAGAGGAAAACAGAGAGAGGCCGCCAGGCTCAGTACAGGCTGGCAGGATCTGGCCGGAATCTGTCTCCGCACGGCCCTGGCGGATGCCATGTATCCGACAGACACAAGAGAGAGGCCGCCGCTGATCCTGGACGATCCCTTTACCAATCTTGACGACGAAAAGATGGAGGGCGCAATGCGGTTTCTGCGCGAAACGGGCAGAAGGTATCAGATCCTCTATTTTACCTGCAGCAGTTCGCGCTGCTGATCCTGCGCTGATGGAATCGCCGGTCAGCACACTCTTAAAGGGGGCATCAGCAAGCAATATCCGTCGGCCGGCCTCAGTCAATATGTATCCTGGTCAATATGCATGCACAGTCAATATGCATCCTCAGTCTATATGCATGATATGCATTTGGGAAATTTTCCTGCGGCCAATAAGCGTATAAACCAAAAAGAAGGCTGACGATCTGCCATTTGCGGCAGCGGTCAGCCTTCTTTTTTCACATCTTTTAAGCACTTTGTATTTGCTTCTGAATATAAAATATACAAGTTCGGAAATAAGCTCCGGCTTCCTATATTCTTATTCTAAAGCTAAAGGACTCAGTTCTCCATATACAGTAAATGTATATCCATCCCTTGCCGAGAGCGGCAAAACTGTCTGCAGTTTCTATTACTGGATCTGGATATAACCGATGTGCTCGATGCCTTCGCCTGCGAGATAGTAGGAAACTTTGTACCAGTAGTTATCAAGACGCTCGACGATGGTCAGGTAGTCACCGGGATTTGCGTAGTACATAACATTGGCAGCGTTCTCTTCAGGAGAAGAATAGATATTTCCGCCGAAACGAACGGTGTAGGTAGTTCCGGGATCAACGACAAGGACTTCAGCCTCTTCAGCGTCTTTCTTGTCAGCGTCTTCCTTGTCAGCGTCTTCCTTGACTTCTTCATCGACAAACTCTGTAACAGATTCATCTTCGACAGCTGCGACTTCTTCGTCAGCAACTTCTGCAGCAACAGTAGTGTCAGCGACAGCACCGGCCTCTTCAGCATCAGCAGCTTCTGCAGCGGCAGCAACATCTTCGAGAGAAGCAGTTGCAGCAGCGCCGGCGTCTTCTGCAGCTTCCTCAACTACAGAAGCGTCAGTTGCGGCAGCATCAGCGGCGTCGCCGCCGTCCTTCTTGCTGCAGCCTGCGAAGACAGCAGCTGCGAGAGCGGAAACCAGCAAATATGTGACAAGTCTCTTTTTCATAAACTAAACCTCCGAATTATTTGATACTTGACAGTGTTGGGGGTGGAACAAATACATTGTATCATTAATATAGGAAAAATGTGTGTTTTTTTCGTAATAATTACAGAGGCGGAAATTACAGAGAGTTTTCGTGATAATTACAGAGGAGGGGATTACAGAGACCGGCGCCCCGGCGGGCGCACAAAGTGCAGGATCCTGGGCCGCTTTCGCCACCGCGAAAACATTCCATGCACATGCGTATCGCATATTGACGCCCCGCGGGCGGCATTGCAGGAACGAGCAAAAAAGCGGAAAGAAGAACGAGAAAGTGAGGGGAAAATGAAGGCTGAAGTGAAAAGTTATTTCCAGACCCCAAAGCTTATGGAAGTTACTATGCCGGAAAAACGCCTGAAAAAAATCAGGGGGAAAATGAAGTTAAAAAAAGAAAAAATCATGTTGACAAAACAGGGAACGGCAAATATAATAGTTTATGCGCTTGCGAGAGAAACCTCCTCGCAGCCATAAAATAACATAACATAGTAAGCATTTAGATCGTACAATTATAGTTCAGACATACTTGGAGAAATACTCAAGAGGCTGAAGAGGCGCCCCTGCTAAGGGTGTAGGTCGGGAAACCGGCGCGCGGGTTCAAA
>OCVV011247549.1_pt1 | contig 24672 bp, 21 predicted proteins | sample 1539721 | NCBI WGS metagenome assembly OCVV01 (sample SAMN02144230, study PRJEB22623) | gut metagenome | biome: sheep rumen | host: Ovis aries | place: New Zealand
GTTCCCCGCTGCGCCCTACTGCGGCGCCGTGGCCGGCGTCGCCTGCGTGCTGGGGCACATTTTCCCCTTCTATTCCCGTTTTCGCGGCGGCAAGGGCTTTGCCACCTATCTGGGCATGACCCTGATGCTCAACTGGAAATTCTTCCTGGCCCTGCTCGTCGCCATCGCGATCCTGGTGCTCATCACCGACTACATCGTGGTCGGCACCATGACCACCGTCGTCTCCTTCCCTGTCTTCTGCGCCGTGAGTCATCACTATGTGCTTGCGCTGCTGCTGTGCGTGGCCTCGCTGGTCATCATCTACAAGCACCGGGCCAATCTGGTGCGCATCTGGCACGGAACCGAGATCAAAGTGCGCGCCGCCGGGAAGGGCAATTACAGGGTACAATAGCTTTGAAAAAACGATGGGCCAGGCAGCCGCCTGGCCCTTCCGAACGAAAGGAAAGACTATGAACAAGTATCTGGACGTCGCTCCCGAAGTGGCACAGGCGCTGGCGGAGGGCCGCCCTGTCGTCGCGCTGGAGAGCACCATCATCTCCCACGGCATGCCCTACCCCAAAAACGTAGAGACCGCGCTGCTGGTGGAGCAGACCATCCGCGACAACGAGGCTGTCCCCGCCACCATCGCCATCATCGGCGGCCGTCTGAAGGCCGGGCTGAGCCATGAGGAGATCGAGCACCTGGGGAAAGCCGGGCGCTCCGTCGCCAAGGCCAGCCGCCGCGATCTGCCCGCCCTGGTGGCCCGCGGGGCCGACGGTGCCACCACCGTCGCCACCACAATGATCATCGCCCACATGGCTGGCATCAAAATCTTCGCCACCGGCGGCATCGGCGGCGTGCACCGCGGGGCCGAGGTCACGATGGACATTTCCGCCGACCTGGAGGAGCTGGCCCAGACCCCGGTGATGGTGGTCTGCGCCGGCGCCAAGTCCATTCTGGATCTGGGGCTCACGCTGGAGTATCTGGAGACCAAGGGCGTGCCCGTGATCGGCTACGGTACCGAGGAGCTGCCCGCCTTCTACACCCGCAAGTCCGGCTTCGGCGTGGACTACCGGGTCGATTCCCCGGCGGAGCTCGCGGCCATCTTCGCCGCCCAGCGCGGCCTTGACTACAAGGGCGGCATGCTGGTCACGAACCCGATCCCCGAGGAGTATTCCATGGACAAGGCCGTGATCGACGCGGCCATCGAACAGGCCCTGGCGGAGGCCAAAGCCCAGGGCATCCACGGCAAGGAGACCACGCCCTTCCTGCTTGCCAAGGTGGTGGAGCTCACCGGCGGCGACAGCCTGGAATCCAACATCAGGCTGGTGCTGAATAACGCCCGTGTCGCCTCCCTCACGGCGGTGGAGCTGGCAAAATAAAGCCGGCGCCACGGATAAAAGCAAAAAATACCGCGAACTTTTCGTTCGCGGTATTTTTATGCTGATATTATTGCTTCAGCTCGTTTCTCTTCTTGTCCAGGATATTCTGCATCTGGGAACACACATCCGGCGTCAGATCCTTGCGGTTGAGCAGCGCGGAGAACAGAAGAGGAACCGACTCCACATTGCTCTGGGAAAAGACATTCTCCTCATAGTATTCGTCGATGCTGATATTCGGGGCATACAGACGGCCCCAGACTTTTCCGCTTCTTGCGAAGCCATCCTCCCGAATGGCCTCCTTCTTCAGCAGGCCGTTGAGCAGGATATGGATCGAATTGTCTTTCCAGCTTTTTCCCGAAGAAAGGTTCAGGATATCGCTTCTGGTCAGAGGTCTCTCCGCATTCCAAAGCACATTCATAATTTCCAGTTCACTTTTGGTAAGCTTCATGCCTTCCCTCCTGCGTGCTCATGATAGTCATCCATTCTTATTATGTTCTTATATTATACAGGATAATCTTCGAACAATCAACTATAAACCGAAAAAATTACAGGTTCTCCAAAAAACTTAAGAAATATTGTATTTTACGCTCTTCTCTGTAAGTCCTTTTACAGCTCTCGCGTTTTCTCGCCGGACGGACGGTCTCCGGTCAGCTCCGGCGGCCGGGGAGCCTCTCCGACAGCATACGCGCCATGCTTGACGCATATACTGAAAAACGATATACTGCATATGTATTATTTTCCGGTGAATATGCTGAAAGCATAGCACTTTTTCTTGATTTCGTCAAGCAGGAGGATTTCATGTCTTATCCCAAACACAGGCGTCCCGGGATCCGGCTTTTGAAAAAAGGCCGGCGCGGTCTCCTGCGCGCCATTTTCAGCCGCACGGGCCTGATCCTGGTCCTGCTGCTGTTGAATGCTCTGCTGCTTCTCATGCTGTTTGGCCGGCTGCGCGACTATCTCCCGCACTTTGTCGGCATTTCCGCCGCGTTTTCTGTCGTCATGGCGCTCTATATGCTCAACAGCCGCCAGGATCCCAGCGCCAAGCTCACCTGGATCATCGTCATTACGGTGCTGCCCGCCTTCGGCGCGCTCTTTTATCTCTACACCCGCAGCGACATCGGGCACCGCCTGCTGCGCAGCCGCTTCCTGCAGCTGAGTGAGGCCACCCGCGGCTCGATCGCACAGGACCCGGAGACAGAGGCGCGTTTCCGGCAGAGCGTGCCGGAGGCAGTCGGCCTGGCGCACTATGTGAACCGGACCGGCAGCTTCCCGGTCTATGATCATACGGAGCTGCAGTACTTCCCGCTGGGCGACGCGATGTTCCCCGTGCTGCTGGAGGAGCTGGAGAAGGCGGAGCATTTCATCTTTCTCGAATTTTTCATTGTGGACGAGGGGCTGATGTGGGGCCGCGTTCTGGAGATCCTGGCCCGCAAGGCCGCCGAGGGCGTCACCGTGCGCATGATCTACGACGGGAGCTGCGAGTTCTTCACGCTCCCGCGGGACTATCCCCAGCGCCTGAAGCGGCTGGGCATCGAATGCCGTCCCTTCGCGCCGATCACGCCCTTTCTCTCCACCCATTACAATTACCGGGACCACCGGAAGCTCCTGGTCATCGACGGCAGGGTGGCCTTCACCGGCGGCGTCAATCTGGCTGACGAGTACATCAACGAGGTCAAGCGCTTCGGCCACTGGAAGGATACGGCGGTCTGCCTCCGGGGCGGCGCCGCCCGGAGCTTTACGCTCATGTTCCTGCAGATGTGGTACCTGGGCGAGAAAACCCTGCCGGAGGAGGATTTTCTGCAGCTTCCCGCGGGCGAACCCGGGGACGAGGCGGGCTTTGTCATGCCCTATGCCGACTGCCCGCTGGATGGGGAGCGCGTGGGCGAATGGGTGTACATGGATCTTTTGAACCGGGCGCGGGACTACGTCTACATCATGACGCCCTACCTGATCCTGGACGGGGAGCTGGAGACCGCGCTGAAATTCGCGGCCGAGCGCGGCGTGGACGTGCGCCTGCTCCTGCCCGGCATCCCGGACAAGAAGCTGGTCAACGCCCTGGCCAAAACCCACTACCCTGCCCTGCTGCGCTCCGGCGTAAAGCTCTACGAATACCGCCCCGGCTTTGTTCACGCCAAGACCTTTGTCTGTGACGACCGGGAGGCGGTGGTGGGCACCATCAATCTGGACTACCGGAGCCTGTACCACCATTTCGAGTGCGCCGTCTGGATGCGGGACGTCAGCTGCATTCCGGACATCAAGGCGGATTTTCTGGAGACCCAGAGCTTCTGCCGGGAAGTGAGCGCCGAGACCATCCGGAGAACAAAATGGACCGTCAAGCTCGCCGGCGCCGTGATGAAGGTCATCGCGCCGCTGCTGTGACAGTCAGAAAGCTGCTGCCCTGCCGAAAATGGCAGGGCAGCTTTCTTTTTCCCAGCAGTCAGGTTTTTAAGATCCTCTTGACAAAAACATATGAGCGTGCTAACATATGAACAGTGATTCATATGAACGGAGGTGCAAGTGATGGAGCACAACCACGACGCGATCCTGGAGAAGGTGCGGCAGGATCTGCCCACGGACGAGCTGCTGAGCGATCTGAGCGACCTGTTCAAGATCTTCGGCGACACGACCCGCTGCAAGATTCTCTTCGCGCTGTTCGAGTCGGAAATGTGCGTGTGCGCGATTGCGGAGCTGCTGGGCATGACCCAGTCGGCCATCTCCCATCAGCTGCGCATCCTGAAGGATGCGGATCTGGTCGGCAAGCGGCGGGACGGCAAGACGATCTACTATTTTCTCTCCGACGACCACGTGCGCACCATCATCGCCCAGGGCTTTGACCATCTGATCGAGGATTATAACGAAAAGGAGTAAACGGACATGAAAAAGGTATTCAAGCTGGAAGATCTGGACTGCGCAAACTGCGCCGCCAAAATGGAGGCCGCCATCAAAAAGCTGCCCGGCGTGGAGAACGCGACCGTCAGCTTCATGACCCAGAAGATGACGATCGAGGCCGCCGACGAGGTGTTTGACGAAGTCGTGCAGGCCGCCGTCAAGTGCATCGCCAAGGTGGAGCCCGACTGCCGGGTGCTCCTGAAGTAAAGCCCATGAGCAGGAAGCAGAAAAAGACGCTCCTGCGCATCATCGCCGCGGCCCTGCTCTGCATCGTCGCGGCGCTTTTGCCGCTGGAGGGCATTTGGAGGGCACTGGCCTTTGCCGTGCCTTATCTGATCATCGGCTATGACGTGCTGCGGGGCGCCGCCCTCGGCATCATCCATGGCCAGGTTTTCGACGAAAAATTCCTGATGGCCATCGCCACGCTGGGCGCCTTCGCCATCCGCGAGTATCCCGAGGCCGCGGCGGTCATGCTCTTCTACCAGATCGGCGAGTGGTTCCAGTCCATCGCTGTGGGCCGCAGCCGCAAGTCCATCGCCGCGCTGATGGATATTCGGCCGGACAGCGCCACCGTCCTGCGGGACGGCGAGGAAGCGGAAGTGGACCCCGAAGAGGTGGCCCTGGGCGAGACGATCCTGATCCGCCCGGGCGAGCGCATCCCCCTGGACGGCATCGTCCTGGAGGGCAGCAGCAGCGTGGACACCGCCGCCCTCACCGGCGAGAGCCTGCCCGTGGATGTGAGCGGGGGCGAGCGCGTGATCTCCGGCTCCATCAACCTGACGGGGCTTCTGAAGGTGCGCACCGAGAGCGTCTACGCCGAGAGCACCGTGGCCCGCATCCTGGAGCTGGTGGAAAACTCCGCCGAGAAAAAGGCGAAGGTGGAGAGCTTCATCACCCGCTTTGCCCGCTGGTACACGCCCGTTGTGGTCATCGGCGCGCTGCTGCTCGCGGTCATTCCCCCGCTCTTCGTGGGCGACTGGGGCAAATGGATCGAGCGCGCGCTGATTTTCCTCGTGGTCTCCTGCCCCTGCGCGCTGGTGGTGTCCGTGCCGCTCAGCTTCTTCGGCGGGATCGGCGGCGCGTCCCGGCAGGGTATCCTGATCAAGGGCGCCAACTACCTGGAGGCGCTGGCCGGTGTGGATACGGTCTGCTTTGACAAGACCGGCACCCTGACCGAGGGCCGCTTTGCCGTGGAGGCCGTGCACCCGCAGGAGCTCAGTCCCGACGAGCTGCTGGACATCGCGGCCGCGGCGGAGAGCTACTCCAGCCATCCCCTGGCCCAGTCGATCCTCCGCGCCCACGAGGGCGATATCGACAAGTCGCGCCTGGGCGAGATCGTGGAGCTGGCCGGACACGGCATCAAGGCCCAGGTGGACGGCGAAACCTATTACGTGGGCAACGCCGGGCTCATGGAAAAGGTGGGCGCCGACTATCACGACTGCCACCTGCTGGGTACGATCATCCATGTCTCCCGCGGCAGCGAGTATCTGGGCCACATCGTCATCAACGATCAGCTCAAGGAGGATGCGGCGGAGGCGATCCGCACGCTCAAGGCGCTGGGCATTCAGCAGACGGTCATGCTCTCCGGCGACAAGGCGAGCGTGGCCGAGCATGTGGCCGGAAAGCTGGGCATCGACAAGTGCCTGCCCGAGCTGCTGCCCGCCGAGAAGGTGGTGCAGGTGGAGGCGCTGCTGGCACAGGGCTGCAAACTTGCCTATGTGGGCGACGGTATCAACGACGCGCCGGTGCTGACCCGCGCCGACGTGGGCATCGCCATGGGCGCTCTCGGCAGCGACGCCGCCATCGAGTCGGCGGATATCGTGCTGATGGACGACCGGCCCTCCCGTCTGCCGCTGGCCGTGAGGATCGCGCGCAAGACCATGCGCATCGTGCGGGAGAACATCGTCTTCGCGCTGGGCGTGAAGGTGCTGATCCTGATCCTCGGCGCACTGGGGCTTGCCAACATGTGGTTTGCCGTCTTCGGCGACGTGGGCGTGCTGATCCTGGCGATCCTGAACGCCATGCGCTGCATGTGGATCAAGTAAGTCAGACCCGTGGGAAAACGGATGTTCATCGTTTTGCAGAGAATCGCATCAGGGGCCGTTGAGGCCTGTGGAAACCGGGGAGTTCTGACTCCCCGGTTTTTTCTGTCCGGCAGTTGCACAGCTCCCGCTGATTATGATACTATACCTGCGAACAGATGGATGAAATTCGATGGAAAGAGAGTGGATGCCATGCGTTGGAAACAGCAAATCCTGATCCTCCTGATTTTTGTGACGGCCCTGTCCCTCTGCGGCTGCAGATCCTCAGACTACAAAGAGGCTGCCGCCCTGTATGACGCGGGCGATTATGAGGGCGCACGCGCGATCTATACTGCGCTCGGGGAGTATAAGGACAGTGCCGAACGTGCGCAGCTCGCCGCATACAGCCAGGCGGAAAGCTGCCTCGCCGCAGAGGAGTACGGGCAGGCGGCCGCGCTGTTTGAGGCGCTCGGCGATTACAGGGACAGTGCCGAGCGCGCCGGGGAAGCCCGGGAGCTGGACCGCCTGGCCGCTCTGTATGTCGAGGCGGAGAAGAGGCGGGACGCCGGGGAGTTTGAAGCGGCGGCCGATCTTTTCCGGCAGGCGGAGCCCTATCGGGACGCCTCGGAGCGTGCGGAGGAGGCTGTGCAGGCCGGGCTGGAGCAGAGCTACCAGCAGGCCATGGCACTGAAAGAAGCCGGGAAGACCGGCGAAGCGGCGCTGGCCCTCTATCGCCTGGGGGATTACCGGGACGCCCGGGAGCAGTATTTTGCCCTCTATGCCGCCGCGCACCGCTGTACGCTGGCGGCGGGCGAGTATCACACCGTGGCCCTCCGGACGGACGGCACCGTTGCCGCCGCGGGTTATTCAGCGGACGGCCGCTGCGCGGTGTCCGGCTGGATCGATATCGTTGAGCTGGCTGCCGGCGGTTCCCAGGGCGACGCGCACACGGTCGGCCTGCGCTCAGACGGGACGGTCGTCGCCGTCGGCAATAACGCCTTCGGCCAGTGCAATGTACAGAGCTGGACAGATATCGTCTCCATCGCGGCCGGCGTCAATCATACCGTCGGGCTGAAAGCGGACGGCACCGTTGTCGCCGTGGGCTCCAACCGCTGGGGTCAGTGCAGCGTTTCCGACTGGACGGAGATCACCGCGATCGCCTCCTGGGGCTGGCATACGGTGGGCCTCCGGGCGGACGGCACGGTCGTCATCACCGGGGACAATACCCACGGCCAGTGCGAGGTATCCGACTGGACGGATATCGTGGAGATCGCCGCTGGCGCCGTGCACACCGTCGGTCTCAAGGCGGACGGCACCGTCGTCGCTGTCGGTTCCAACCGATACGGTCAGTGCGACGTGAGCGGATGGAAGGACATCGTGGCCATCAACGCCAGCTACCATACCCTCGGCCTGCGGGCGGACGGCACGGTTGTGATCGTCGGCAGCAACGAGAAGGACGAATTCTCCGTTCTGGACTGGACGGATATCGTGGAGATCGCCTCCGGCTCCCATATCGTGGGGCTGAGATCGGACGGCACACTGCTTGCCACCGGCAACAACTACAACGGCGAGGGCGAAGTCACGGACTGGACGGATATCCGTCTCCCGATCGGCTGACGCAGGCCGGCCGGTGAGAACGTGAAAAAAGAAAACAAAACGGATCGCTGCAGATGCAGCGATCCGTTTTACGTTGTATGGTTGCGTTTTTCTCCGCCGTGGGCTAAGGCCTGCTCCAGGCCATGTCCCTTGCAATCAGGCCGCTGCCGCCGCTCATCACGGTGCGCAGCTCCCGCAGGCAGGGCTCATAGTACAGCGCCAGGAATTCCTCCAGCACGGCCTCCGTCAGATACCGGGTCTCCCCCGTCACCTGCCGGACAAAATCCCCCTCGAATTCCCGGAGGAAGCCGTCCAGATCAAAGCGCGCGACGGCGGCCAGAGGCTCGGCCTCGAAATCCGCCGGGCGCTCCACCTCGCTGCGCAGGCCGTAGCGCTCGACAATGTAATTGTTGAGCAGCGTATAGTCCAGATGCAGACGCCGCACCTGCTCCGGCTTCTGGTTGTCGATGGCGACGCCCAGCCGCGCCCGGAAGAAGTTGCGGTAGAAGTTATCTTCCACCAGGTGCATGTAATATCCCAGGTACAGGTCGTCCTCCGCCATTTTCTCCCCGAAGCGCTCCCGGAAGGCGTCAAAATCAAAGTACATGAAGCCCGGGATCGAGCGATCGGTGAAGTGCGTCAGCGCCCGCTGGGAAAGATCGGCAAACGCGTCCGGCAGGATGCTGCCCAGCAGGAAGCGCTTCCGGTCCCTTACCGGGCATTCCCGGAGCATGAGCTCCCCCAGCAGATAATGGATCGTGCGCTGTGCCACTTACTTCTTGCCCAGGTTCCCCAGCAGGTCCAGCAGGCCGCTGCCGCCGTTTCCGCCGGTGAAGCTCTGCAGCAGGGTGCTGAGGATGTCGGGATCCTGCTCGCCCTTGAGGAGCTTCAGCGCCGCCTTGCGGGTCTCCGCGTCCGCCTTGCGGTAGGCGTTGAGCATGGTTTTCTCCGCTGCTGTCAGCTCTTCGGATTTGGTGGAAGTCTTGGCTGTACTGCCGGTCTTCTTCGCGGTCGAGCCCGTCTTGGCGGTCGTGGAGCTTTTCTTCGCGGTGCTGCCGGTTTTCGCGGCAGTGCCGGTCTTCGCGGTGCTCGTGGTCTTCTTGGCTGTGGAAGCAGTGCCCGCCGCGGCGGCGCCGCCCTTCGGCGCCTCCAGCAGGGATTTCTGCGTGACGCCGGTGGCCTTGGCGATCGCTTTCAGCACCGCCTGGCTCAGTTCCTTCTCTCCGCGCTCGGCCTTTCCGATGTCGCTTCCGCTGAGACCCACCAGCTCGCCCAGGGCGGTCTGGCTCAGCTTCGCGTTGGTGCGCGCTTCCTTGATCAGTTCGCCGACTTTTTTCGCAGCCATGGTATCGCTCCTTACTTCATGGCACCCAGCAGCGCGCTGAGCAGCGCGTTGCCGTTCAGACTGTTGTCACTCTCCTGAATGCCGCCGCCCAGCAGGGAGCCCAGCAGGCCGCCCACGGGAGACGAAGAATTCTGGCCGCCGCCCAGCAGCGTGCCGAGCATGCCGCCCAGGGAGGAGGAGCCGCTCTGGGCACCGCCCAGCATGGCCATCACGTCGCCCAGATCCAGACCGTCGGACAGGTCAACCTTGCCGGCCGCACCGGAGGACTGGGTCGCCGCGGACAGGCCGCTCAGCAGAGCCGGGGCGATGCCCGCGAGGGCGCTGCCGACCTGATCGGCGCTCAGACCGGTCTGGGCCGCCAGACCGCCGAACTCGCCGGCGGCATTGCCGCCCAGGATGTGGCCCAGGATCTTGCTGCCGTCGACCTGGTCGGCCTCGGCGATCTGATCGGCCATGGACTTGGTGCTGGTGTGCTGGGTCAGGGCGCCGAGCAGGGACTGGGCGCCGCCCTGGGAAGAGGCGTTGTTGGTCAGGGCCTTGAGCAGCAGGGGAATTGCCAGCGGCAGCAGCTTTTTCAGCGCGGCGCTGCCGATGCCGGTCTTCTTGGACAGCGCGCTGAGGGCGCCGTCGGTCATCAGTGCTTTAAGCAGAACGTTGAGCAGATTCATGGTTTACCTCCTGATATTTGTTTCGAAGATGCTGGAAACAGTATACACCGTATTTCCCGAAATTTCATCCGTATTTTTGAAAAAAGCTCAAAAAACCAGCTGGAGTGCATTGTAGATCTCGATGGTCCAGGTTGCCCAGTCGTGTCCGCCCTGGCAGACGTGGAAAAAGGCGTTCTCGCCGTCCACCAGCCGCTCCACCAGCGGGACCACCGTGTAAAACACGTTCTGCTCCCCCACGAGGGCCACGTCATAGTCGCCCGCGGCGGCGTAGTACAGGTCCACCGAATAGTCCCGCAGCGCAGCCGATTCCAGGTTCTCCACGATCCAGCCGGTGTTGGCGTCGCCGGAGAAGCAGAGGAAGCGGGAGAAATAGGGCAGGCTCTGGCACATGCCGGTGTCATAGGTGAAGTAGGAACCCCAGGAGTTGCCGCCGATGGCGAAATGCTCCCGCGCAGCGATCAGCGACTCCGGAGAGCCGTCTTCGGCCCAGGTGCTGAAATTCTCCACCGTGTAGGGCAGGATCACATTCTGCAGCTCGTAGGCCATCTGCTCGTACTTGGGCTTGTAGAAGTCTTCGCCGTGGTACTGGTACTGGGAGGCGGAGACGATGATCAGCGGGTCGATGATCTTCTCGGCGATCATGCGGTCGTAGAGCCAGCGCAGCTGGATCTCCCGCTCATCCTCCAGCAGGACCGGCAGGTCGAGCCAGGATCCCTCCGTAGTCCGCAGGCCGTGCATCAGCACCAGCACGTTGTATTTCTGCCCCGGGTCGTAGTCGTAGGGCAGGTAAAAGCCCACCTTCATCGTCACCGGCATCTGCCGGACCCAGTCCGTGGTCTCAAAGCTCCAGCTCAGGATCGTCCCCTCCTGCTCGCAGGGCTCGTAAAAACGGTCCGGCAGCAGGCTCTCATGATAATCGGGGCTGCGGCCGCAGCTGCAGAGCGCGTGGACGTAGTGGTGCACCACCTTCTCGCCGCAGCGCAGGCACTCCCCCTCCGTGCTGTGGAAGGGGTGCTCGCAGGTATAGCCGCAGAGGACGCAGACGCCGTTTTCAAAAGCGGGGTGGCCGCAGTCCTCCGGCAGGATCACGGGCAGCGGCTCCTCGGTGGGCTCCGGCGTCTCAACCACAGCGGTGGGCTCTGCCGTCTCCACCGGTCGGGACTGCCGGGCCCTTGCGGCCAGCACCCCCACGCCCACGCCGAGGCACAGCAGCAGCACCAGCAGCAGCGGCCAGAAGGCTCGGGATTCTCTCTTCATCGGCAGGCCTCCTCCAGTTCTCTCTGCAGCCCGGCGGCCAGGTCCCGCAGCTCCTCCTGCTTCAGCTTCAGCACCGCCCGGTCGAAGGTGGAAAAGCCGTTGGTCTCATCCTCCACGTCCGAGACCTGGGTATACACGCAGCCGCAGAGGCCCTCGCGCACCAGGGGCGGCAGCTCCTTTCCGAAGGTCTCCCGCAGCGCGGCGACAAAGTCCTCCCTTGTCTCATACTTCCGGTAGCCATAGGTTTTTTCCCGGTTGAAGCTGTGTTCCGGCAGCTTCCAGACATAGCCGCCGAATTCGCTGAGAAGCTGGGGCAGCGGGAGCCTGCCCAGGTGCAGCGGGTCAAAATAGATATGCAGGCTGTCCACGTCGCTCTTTTTCTGGTGGAACCAGCCGGAGGTTGTATCGATGAAGCGATCGGGGTCCAGGGCCTTGAGCCGGTCATAGGCCTCATCCGCCAGAAACTGGCCCCAGCCCTCGTTGAAGATCGTCCAGAGGCAGATCGAGGGGTGATTGGCAAGCTCCTTCACTGTCTCCTCCATGCTCTCCAGGAAGATGCGGCGGCTCACGGGATCGCGGTGCAGCCGGCGGTCTTCATGCTTCTGGAAGTGCAGCGTGGGGAGCACCGTGTCGCGGATGTAGGCGTATTCGCCGTTATTCACCATGTCCTGGAATACGATCATACCCAGCCTGTCGCAGTCGTAATAGAACTGCTCCGGCTCGATCTTGATGTGCTTGCGCAGGGTATTGAAGCCCAGGGACTTCATGGCCAGGATATCCTTTTCAAAGCCCTCGGGCCCGGCGGGGGTGTAGAGCCCGTCGCTCCAGTAGCCCTGGTCCAGCAGGGCGTTGAAGAAATAGGGCTTTCCGTTCAGGCAGAGCCGCGGTACGCCGTGAAAGCGCTCCGCCGTGAGCGTGCGCAGCGCGAAATAGGAGTCCACGCGGTCCTCACCGGAGAGGACCGTAAAATCATAAAGGAAGGGGCTTTCCGGGCTCCAGAGCCGGGGAGACGCGATGGGGATCCGCACGCTGCCGTTTACGAGAGGGTAGCGTGCGCCGTCGAGGAGCACTTCCCCCTCCGTGACGCCCTCCGCCGTGATTTCACTCCAGTCCGCGCCGGTACGGATCCGCAGGGAGCGCACATGGTTTTCCGGCACCGGCTCCAGCCATACGCTCTGCCAGATGCCGGAGCAGGGCGTATACCACATGCCGCCGCGCTTCACGCTCTGCTTGCCCCAGGGAAATCGGTGATCCAGGTCGTTCACAACCGCCGCCGCAAGCTCGTTTTCGCCCTCGCGCAGCGTTCCGGTCAGGTCCGCGGTGAAGGGCAGATAGCCGTTTTCATGGCGGCAGAGCTCTGTTCCGTTTACACGCACGCGGCAGTCGCGCATCACGGCGCCGAAGTGTAGCAGAACCCGCCTGCCCCGCCAGGACTCCGGCAGACGGAATGTGCGGCGATAGACCATCTCCGTCCCGATCGGGGGCGGCGTCTCCACGCCGCTCAGGAGGCTCTCCGGGCAGAAGGGGACGCGGATGGTCTGCGTCTTTCCGCCGACTATGAGCTGCCAGTCGCCATTGAGGCAGAGCCAGTCCGCTCTGCGCAGCTGGGGACGGGGATAGCGCTCCCAGGGGACGGCAGGCAGATTTCTCCCCTCTTCGGTGTATAATTTCTGCATCATCCCATCCCCTTTTTCATTCATTTTCATCAGTATACCGCATTGTCCGCCCTGCGTCAAAGAAAAACGGTGAGAGCCGAAGCTCTCACCGTTTGTATACTGAATTATTCTTCGCCGTCGTCGCAGATCAGGCCGTAGCCGCCCTGCTTGCGTTTGTACACCACCGCGATGGCGTCCTCCGCCTCCATGTTCCGGAATACGAAGAACTCATGGTCCAGCAGGTTCATCTGCAGGATGGCCTCCTCGGGGGACATGGGCTTAATGGAGAAGCGCTTGGAGCGCACGATCTTGAACTCTTCATCCGCCTCGTCTTCCTGAGGCGCAAAGGCAGGCACGGCGTCACGCTCCACCAGCACACCGTCCCGGAGGCGCTTCTCCAGACGGGTCTTGTTCCGGCGGATCTGCCGCTCGATGGCAGCCACACCGGAATCGACGGATGCGTACATGTCGTTCGTAAGTTCGCTTGCACGGTAGTACAGGCCGTTGTTGTGGATGGTAATCTCTGCCCGGAAGCGGCCGCGCTCCAGGCTGAAGGTCACGAAAGCCTCCGCCTCGGTTTTGAAAAAGCGGTCCAGCTTGCCGATCTTGCGCTCGGCATAGGCTCTCAGATCCTCAGAGGAATCCATCTTTTTCTCGGTGAAAGTGAACTTCATTTGTGCCAACTCCTTTCAGTGTCTCGTACTGGAGAGCGGTCGCCCGCTTTCCTTACAGGTATTTTAGCACAGAATACCGAAAAAAAGAAGTCTCATTTGTGAAATCGTCACAAGCGACGGAACTGTGCTCCATATTTTGTTTAACTATACAAAAACGTCCTCCGGGAACGGTTGGATCCCGGAGGACGTTTTTCATCCTGAAAGCACCCGGCCTCACCAGGCTGTGATCAGCTCACAGTCCGGCATGGCGGCGCGGAAAGCGTCCAGCTGATCCTGCGTCAGCAGGTTCCCGCCCACCTTCAGGACCTTCAGCCCGCTCAGGCGCAGCAGAGGCTGGAGGGAGCTGATCCGGTTCGCGGTCAGATCCAGCGTCTCCACCGCCGCGAGGGAGCCCAGCGCGGAGATATCCGTCAGCTCGTTGTAGCTCAGATCCAGCTCCCGCAGCGTGAGGCGGCTGGGACAGTACTCCAGCTGATAGACCGTGGTCAGCTGGTTCTGGCTCAGCTTCAGGCTCACCAGACTGTCCAGCTTGCTGATCTCGCCCAGATCGGTCAGATTCAGGCCGCTCAGATCCAGCTCCGTCAGATCGCTGGGGTAGGACTTGCCCCCGATCTGCGCAGAGTACACCAGATCGGAGTGGATGATCGTGCAGTAGGGGATCATGGATTTGAGATAGCTGACCGCCTCGTTGCTCAGGCCGTCGTTATTCTCCAGCGCCAGGCCCTTGAGCATGGTCAGGCCCTCCAGATACTGGAGATCCATGTCCACGATCCCGGTGTTTTTGAGCTTCAGGCTCTGCAGACTGCTGAGCTTTTCCAGACCCGAGAAGTCCGAGATCGGATTGTCCGACAGGTCCAGGGCCGTCAGGGTGCTCAGCGTGCCCAGCGGCACCGTATCGGTGAGCTGATTGCCGGCGACATTCAGGCTGCGCAGGCGGCCGAGCCCCATCAGAGGGCGCAGATCCGTCAGCTCATTGTCGCTCAGGTCCAGCAGCTCCAGACCGGGGATGTTCATCAGGGCCTGCAGATCGCTGATCCGGTTGCCGCCCAGCTTGAGCCAGCGCAGCTCCCTGCAGGCGGCGAGGGCCGAAATGTCCCGGATCTCCCGGTTGGAGAGATCCAGCTGGCTGACGTCTGACTTGAAGGTCACGCCGCCCAGACTGATCTCCACCGCTTCGCCCTTCTCCACGTCGCTGTAGATCGCGCAGGCGGGAAGCGCCTCGGACAGCGCCGTCAGCGCTTCCCGGCTGACCGTCATGTTCCGCAGGCTCAGCGTGCTCAGGTTGCCCAGCCCGTAAAGCGGGCTGAAATCCTCGACGGGATTGCCGTCCAGATAGAGCGTGCGCAGATCCGTGAGCCCGGAGAGCGCCGAGATGTCCCGGATCCGGTTGCCGCTCAGGTTCAGCACGTCCAGGCCGCCGAGGCGGGCCAGGGGCGTGATGTCCGTCAGCTCGTTATTCATCAGGGAGAGATTGTTCAGCGCGTAAAGCCGGCAGACCTCCTCCAGGTCCGCGTTCACCAGGCCCCGGTCGTCCAGCACCAGTCCCTCGGTGCCGGGGTCCAGGCGCTCGCCCAGGACGGAGACCCGCTCCGCCTCCCGCTGAGCCTGGCGGCTGGCGTCAATGCGCGCAATGCGCTGGGATACGGCACTATGCGTCAGATCCATGCCGCGCAGGATCTCCAGCGCTTTTTCCAGATTGCCCTGCTCCTCGTAACAGTCGGCCATCAGGAGCAGACACTCCTCGCTCTCCTGCTCGGCCGCGGCCTTGCGCAGCGCACGCAGGGCCGTGTCATAGTCCCCTTCCTCCCGGCTCTTTACCGCGAGGGCCATGTTCTCGGCATAGGGGTCGGGCCTCGTATAGTGCAGCTGCAGCGCGGCCAGGACCGCCAGCAGCAGCACCGCCGTCAGCGTGCCGGCCAGGAACCAGCGCCGTTTTCGTTTTTCCTGCGGCAGCAGCTGCCGCTTCTCCGGCGGGCTCCTCTTCACCGCATGGCGCGGCGCCCGCCGGCTTCTGCCGGGGGCGTGAGCGCCGGCGCGTGTGATTCTGTTCATATAGTCTCTTCCGTCTTCTCCGTTTCAGGAAATACAGGGGGCACATCCTCCATCGGGGCCGGGGCTGCAGCTGCCGGCTGCGGCGCAGCGGGCTGCTCCGGTTCCTTTTCAGTTTCCGCCTTGCCCTTGGCCTTCTTCACCAGCTTCTTCATGGCAAAGGAAGTGAAGAGCAGGGACAGCATGATGCACAGCACGCTCATCTCCTGCATGCCGTCGGTAAAGGTGACGGGGTTCACCGTATCGCGCAGGCGGGCGATATCCTCCACGGCCACATGGTACAGGAAGGGGAAGAGAAAGAGCGGCACCAGCAGCCACTTGGTGCGGATCAGCGTAAACACCGTGCCGCAGTACAGGATCGCCACCGCCGCGTACAGCAGCAGGCAGAGCAGCATCTGGGTGGTGTTCTCAAAGGTCAGCGCCTTGAACACGAAAAAGGCCACGCCGCCCAGCACGGGCAGAAAGGTGGTCCAGAGCGCGTGCTTGCCCAGCAGGGCCAGCAGCAGGATGAAGAGCAGGCCGCTCACGATGGGCAGCAGGATCTGGGTCATGAGGAAATACCGATCCGTCCACAGTCCCCAGCAGCCGATCACCCGGAACACGATGGCCAGGGTCATGAAAATCAGCGCCGCCTCCGTCCAGAAGCCGGTGCGCTCCACATAAAACTTGATCTTGTCGTTTTTCATATCTCTCCGCCTTTCTATCGCATCAATAGATTGCCCGGAATTATTTTATTATAGCATGCCGCTCGCCGATATGCAAGACAGATACCCGGCAGAAAGCGATCTCGCTTGTGTACCCGGCAGAAAGCGATCTCGTTATGCCGGACATTTTTCTGAAACTGCATTGAAAATTGGGTCCCGGCACTTGTACCGTCTGTGCACTCCTGCTATACTGAGCCCGATAAGAACACGGAGGTTTTTCCGATGAACAAAAAGAAAAAAACCGCCTGGGGCGGCGTGCTGATGGTGCTGCTGTTTCTGCTGGTGGGCGGCTTCTGCGGCATTCTGATCATGCGCTATATGGATAGCGCCGGGCTGGAGGACTTCAGCTCCTATCTGCTCGTCTTCGGGCTGATGCTGGCGGGCATGTATCTCATCATGTACCTGCAGATCATCCTGCATGAGGGCGGGCATCTGATCTTCGGGCTGCTGAGCGGCTACGGCTTTTCCTCCTTCCGGGTGGGAAGCCTGATGCTGCAGAAGACGGACGACGGTCTGCGCTTTCGCCGGCTGTCCCTGGCCGGGACCGGCGGCCAGTGCCTGATGACCCCGCCGGAACTCACAAACGGCACGATGCCCTTTGTGCTCTACAATCTGGGCGGCGTGCTGATGAACCTCGTAAGCGCGCTCGTCTGCTTTCTGCTCTCCCTGCTCTGGCCGGGGACGATCGCCGCTCTCTTCCTGCAGATGGCCGCGGTGATCGGCTTTGTTTTTGCGCTGGCAAACGGCCTGCCGCTGCACCTCGCGGAGGTGGACAACGACGGATCCAATATCGTCTCCATGAAAAAGTCCCCGGCGGCGGTGCGCGCCTTCTGGGTGCAGCTGAAGGCCAACGAGCTGACCTCCCGCGGCGTGCGGCTGAAGGACATGCCGGAGGAATGGTTCACGCTCCCGGAAGAAGCGGAGCTTCGCAACGGGATCACCTCCTCCGTAGCCGTGCTGCGGGAGGGCCGCCTGGCCGATATGCTGCGGATCGAGGAGGCGGACGAAGCCGCCCGGGCGCTGCTGGAGGGGGACGTCCGGCTGCAGGGCGTGTACCGGAGTCTTCTTCTCTGCGACCGGATCACGTTCGCCCTGCTGCGCGGGGAGAACCCGGCCGGGATGCTCACAAAGGAGCAGAAGCAGTTTATGAAGAGCATGAAATCCTTCCCCTCGGTCCTGCGCACCGAATACGCCCTGGCCCTGCAGGCGGGCGACGCCGCGAAGGCCGAAAAGCTTCGGGATGCCTTTGAGAAGATGGCCCGCAGCTATCCCAATCCCTCAGACATTGAGAGTGAGCGGGAGCTGCTGGCCCTGGCCGATGAGAAGATCGGGGCCCTTTCACACGAAGAAAAGTGAGTTTCCGCTGCAGCGCGTACCGCGCACACGCAGTATCACAATTTCATAAACATAAAGATCAGGCGAATCCGCGTGGCTGCGGATCCGCCTGATCTTTTTTATGCCTTCGTTTTCCGCCTGTTACAGCAGGCCGACGTAGACCGACAGGAAGTGGAAGAAGGTGCCAAGCAGGCAGAAGACATGAAACAAGCTGTGGCTGTAGCGTTTCTTCTTCCCGACGCCGTAGAGGACGGCCCCGATGGAGTACATCACGCCGCCCAGAACGAGATACGTCAGGCCGGGCTTTCCCATGTGCCGCAGCAGCTGCGGCACGCCGAAGAGGATGGACCAGCCGCTGCCCAGATGGCAGAGGACGCTCACCAGCGAGAAGCGGTCCACGTCCACGGCGGTGAAGACGACGCCCAGCACCGTGAAGAGGAGCACCACGCCGAGAAGCACCCAGCCTCTCGCCCCGCCGACGCCCAGCAGCGCCACCGGGATATAAGTGCCCAGGACCAGCAGGTACACGTTGCAGTGGTCGATCACGCGCAGCACCTTCTTGCCCCTCACCCGGGGCGAGAGCGCGTGATAGATGCAGGAGATCGTGTAGAGCAGCACCGTGGCCGCGCCGAAGAGGGCGGCCGTGGTCACGGCCAAAGCACCCCTGGCCCGCACCAGCATCAGCACCAGCCCGGCAATGCCCAGCAGCGCGCCGAGGCCGTGGGAAACGGCGTTGAAGATCTCCTCCCCCAGGGTATAGTCCGGGATGCGGATCTCCCGCTTTTTCTTTTCTTCCATTGTGTTCCTCCTGCGTTTCCTTTTGCATATCATTCTTTCACAGTTTCTTCCCTCCGGTCAAGCCTTTTTTCTTTCCTTTTTGGCACTTTCCGGACATTGCCCAAATCCCAATGCAGCAGAAAGAGATCCTTCGCTTCGCTCAGGATGACAGGAACGGGGTTTGCCTAAAGACTGAGCCCGGGGCGATGCCCCGGGCTCAGTCTTTGGATGCTTTTCGTCTCAGTCCTCGAACACCACGACCGCCGTCTGCTGATACTCCTCCGGCACGGGCGCGTCCTCCTGCGGCGTGAAGAAGGGGCAGCCCGTCAGAAACAGCAGCACCGCCAGAATCCCGGCAAGAACAGATTGTTTGATTCGATTCATCTTTACTTCTTCCTTTCTTTTACGATTCTGACAGTGCTGCCAAGTGTAGCGACAGGTCAGTTCACTCTTGTCATCCTGAGTGCCGCGAAGGATCCCGGCGCTGCGCGCCTCAGAATGACAAGAGGAAACTCAGCCTACGTTGTTGCTGCCGTCGTGCAGCGCGGCGCCGTCCCAGAGGACATTGGTGCTGTCGCCCAGGTAGACGCTGTTATACGCGCAGTCGTGGATCTCGCAGCCGGTGAAGGTGACGCCGGAGCAGTGCATCAGCTGCGCGCCCAGGTTGGAGCACTCGTACATCTCCGTGTCTTCCACGGTGAGGCCCTGGCAGTTGGAGGCGTAGATCGCGTTCACGCCGCAGCCGAAGAGGCCGCAGCCCCGCACCAGGATCTCCCCGCAGTTGGTGAATTCAAACACGTCGCCTGCGCAGGAGCCTGGCGCCTCCTTCAAATGGCCCGCGGTCAGGTTCTCGACGGAAATGTTGGAGCAGCTCTCAAAGTTCAGCACCTCGGCATAGCGGGGCACGGCCTGCAGGGTGGTCCTGTCCTTCCCCTGGCCGATGACGTGAAAATTCTCCACGCCGGTGATGATCAGGTTGGGGCCGTCAAAATCGGCGCGCCAGTAGTAATTGTTCCCGCCGTAGCCGCCGTAATTCGCGGCGGCGGAGAAGTCGAGGAGCTCGCAGTCCACATAGATCGTGGTGTCGCTCCCGATGGCGGCCAGAAAATCGTCCACGTTGTCCACATGATAGACCTTCTCGCCCAGCTCGTTCTGCTCGCCCGCCGGGGCCGCTGCCTCGGGCTGGTGCGGGCCGTAGTAGGGCTCCAGATACTCCTTCCGCTCCATGTCCGCCAGATCGTAGAGCGTGAGCTCCCTGCCGTTATCGTCCGCCACGGTACCGGCGTTTTCGCCGTCGTAGTTAAAGTACATGCCCTTGCCCTGCACGATGATTTCGGAAAAGGCGCAGTCGGCAATGACGGGGCTCTCGCCGGTGATATGGAAGAGGCCGCCGTTGGCCCAGAGGTAGCTGGTGCCGTCCTCGCGCGTATGTAGCTCCGCCGGGACGGAGATCTGGTTGTCATGGATGTCGCAGCCGCGCATCTGCACCTCCAGGGAACTGTCGCTGTGCAGCAGGGTCTGGGCCTCATTGCCGCAGATTTCCGTGTTGAAGACCACAAAGCCGGTGGTGGTGCTGGCGTGGAAGAGATCCGAGGCGATGAGATCGCCCTTCAGGCCGCAGTCCTTGACCTGGCCGCCAACAAAGCGCACATCATAGCAGCCCACGGCGTGCACGGCGCCGACGCTGCACGCGCGGATCACCGTGGCCGTGGCGGCCACGCCGCGGCAGTTGATCGCGTAGATGCCCAGGGTGCCGCAGCCGTAGAGGTCACAGCCGGTGACGACCATGCTGTCACAGCCGCTGAAGTTCAGCACGCCGCCGGTGCAGTAGCCGGGGAGGACGGTGTGCCCGGCGGTGAAGGAGATGAGGTTCACCCCGGCGCAGTTTTCAAAGCTCAGCACATTGGCGTAGCGCGGCTCGGTGACGATCTCGGTCATGCCCTTGCCGTGGCCCGCGATGTACAGGTTTTCCACGTCGTGGATCACCAGCTCATAGGCTTGCTCATGGATGAGTTTCCAGCGGACAGATGCATTGCCCGTGTCTCCGCCGTAGCTGGCGGCCGCAGTGAGATTGAAGACGCCGTCGGGTAGCTGGATCACGCGGTCGCTGCCGATGGCGGCGATGAATTCGTCCACCGTGCGGACGATGATGTGCTCCTCGGGGATGTTCTCCCCATAGAGCTCGGTGACTTCGCCGCCTTCGGCGGCGTCGGGCGCGGGCGTGGGCGGCGCGGAAGCAACGCCGTCGCCGGGGGCGGAGGTTTCTTCGGCCATCTCCGCCGCGGCGTTGCCCGTCAGGGGCAGGCCGCTGCTCGGGCCGAGGGCCATGCCGCAGCCGGAGAGCAGCAGGAGAACGATCAGTGCCAGGGCGATGCCCGCCCGGCCTTTGTTTTTGTATTTCATGATCTGCAGTAACCTTTCTTTCAGGTTCCGCTTCTCGGTGGCAAAGCTGACAGCGACCACGCTTCCGGGAAGCGGACGGTCGGCGGCGAGCGTCAGCAGCAGCTCGCCGTAATGTTGTTTCTCGTCCCGGCCCATGCATCTGAGCAGCCGCTCGTCGCAGCTGAGTTCGCAGGCCCGGTCGATTTCCCGGCGAAACAGCGCCAGGAAAGGATTGAACCAGTGGATGCAGCTCACCAGCACCGCGAACCACTTGAAGGCCAGGTCGCCCCGGCGGTAGTGGGTCAGCTCGTGGCGCAGGATGCCTCGGAGCATCCCCTCGTCGTAGTCCCGCTCGGGCAGGACGATGACCGGGCGCAGAAAGCCCAGCAGCATCGGCGTGCGCACGGCGCGGCTGCGGCAGAGGGCGGGCCAGGGATTCTCGTTCAGATCCTCCAGCACCAGCCGGTCGCTCTCTCTCGCCGGGCGGAAGGTCCTGCCCAGCGCGCGGCGAAAGCGCAGATAGCCCACGGCGTAGCGGAGGAAGCTGAGCCCCACGCCGATGAGATAGACGGCGCCCCAGAAGCTCCAGCTGGTCAGAAGGGCTTTCGCGCCGTCCAGCAGGACTTCGATGTCCACAGCGGGCTTAGCGGCTTTCGCGGGTGCAGTTTCGGAAACCGGGAGCAGTTCTTCCGCGGGGAGGCCGGCCTGTTCGCTGCCCTCGCTGTAAGTACGGGGCGCATAGGGCGTCGTGACCTGTTCGACGGGATAGGCCGTGACAACGGGCACGGGCGTGTCAATCGCACGAGGCTCCGCCGCGGGCAGCAGCCCCGGCAGGGGCAGCACGAAGCGCAGCAGCACCAGAAGCCAGGCGTAGTAGGCAAAACCTGCGGGCAGGCGGCTCTTCATCAGCCGCTGCAAAAGCATCAGCAGCGCCGCGAGCAGCGTACCGCCCGCGCTCAGAGCCAGGAGCATGCGCAGCATTTCTTCCATGGCCTCAGTCCTCCACCTTGAACAGGGATCGAAGCTCTTCGATGTCCTCGGCGCTCAGGCCCTCGGACTTGACGAGCGTGGCGACCAGGTTCCGGGCGCTGCCCTTGAAGAGCCGGTCCACCAGATCCTGGGCGGCCCAGTCGCTGTATTCCTCGCGGCCGATCAGGGGACGATAGTAAAAGACATTGTGTTTTTCCTGCTGCAGCGCGCCCTTGGTGACGAGGCGGCTCACCAGGGTCTTGACCGTGGTGGCCTCCCAGCCGCGGCGGGCCTGCAGCACCGTGCGGATCTCCGTGATGGGCAGGGCGTCCCCCGCCTCCCACAGGACCTTCATAACCTCCAGCTCGGAATCGGATATTTTCTCGGGTAAGAATGACATGGTCGGGATCTCCTTTCGCAAACGGTGATCGGGCGTTTACGGCAGACTACATATGTAACCTGTTAACACCCTATCACAGGAGACTACAGTTGTCAACCCTATATAAGGAATCTTAAGAATTTCCTGGGAATTCTGGGAGAATGTGGAAGAACGGATGCAAACGGCATTGAGATTCTTCGCTCCGCTCAGAATGACCCTGTAGGGCGATTCACGAATCACCCTCTGCGTCTGTCCCGTCCCTCTATCTATATAAACGCTTTTTCCGCCCGTTTCGTTTCACGGAAAAGCAAAAACCAGAAAAAGAAAAGGATCTCTTTCCGCAAACAGAGAAAAGAGATCCTTCGCTTCACGCAGGATGTCAAATTATTACAGCATTGCAAAATACACGGCGCCGACGGCCTGGCCGAACTGGGCTACTGTCACGTCCTGCCGGGCCGCGAGCTGCCGCATCAGGGGCGTATTGGCCAGATTTTCGTCCGCCGCCTCCAGGCGCAGGCCGGTCCCGGCCCCGCCGAAGCCCTCCCGCAGCAGCGCAAAGCAGCGCGGGGACTTCACGAAGCGGCCAAAGAGGAAGCGGATGGGCGGCGTTTCGCCGAAGATCCATTCCATCTCCCGCGCCGCCATGGCGAGATGGCGGCCGATCCGGCGGAAGACCTCCTCCGCCTCCGGCTGCCCCGCCTCGGCGAGGGACATCAGATGGGCAAGCGCCGGCTTGCGCAGATCCTCCGGCGCGGTGGGGATCGATAAAACGCCATTCTCTTCCCGCGCATAGCCCGCCAGCAGCTCCGGCTTCTGCTCCCAGGCCAGGCGATAGGCCGCCGCCTGCCCCAGATAGCGTCGGAGACCCGCCATGCCGGAGTTCTCGTTGCGCGTGCTGCGCAGATCCTCCGGGGGCAGCGCCGCGGCGGGGAAGCTGCCCAGATCCAGCAGCAGGTCGTACATCTCCAGCGGGATGGGCGGGATCGTCCCGTCCGGCAGGAGCCAGCCGGTTCCCAGATCCGTGCCCAGGGAATGGGCGATCACCCCCGCGGAAACGGCGTCATCCGCGCCGCCCGCGGCCAGCTCCGCCGCGGCGGTGAAGGCGGCCATGCTGCCGTCGTTGCAGATGCGGCAGCGGCCGCCGGGGGCGCAAAGGGCCAGGATCTCCTGTTTCAGCTCCCGGATTTTTCCAAATTCCGTCTCGTAATCCAGCATCCGGTTTTCCCGCATGCCCTTGGTCTTGGGCGTCTCCCCTCCCACGATGCGGTCGCGGATCACAATGTCCGGAAAGCTGAGACCCACGGCGTTGAGGGCGCCGCCCGCTTTCTCCATGGCCGCGCGGGCCTTTCGCAGCAGGGCCAGGATGGGGCCGGTGATGCCCTCCGCCGTCGGGCTCGACGCGGGGTTCCAGTCGTATTCCTCGGTGTACAGGAGCTTTCCCTCCAGCACGGCGGCAAGCTTGATGTCGCTCCCGCCCACGTCGAGGCCGACGATGCCGCTTGTTTCCGCCGCCCGGCAGCACCGGCGCAGCTTCTCCCCCAGCGCCCCGGGCGCCGGGGCGGTCTCGCCCTTCAGCGGTACGAAGTCTGCCGGCGGGGCGACGCGGAAGCGGAGATCCCCGCAGATGCGCCGGGCGATGTTCCGCACCTTGCCGAGACCGTCGGGCCGGTCAAAGCAGGCGGGAAGCTCTGCCGCGAGTGTGTCCAGCGGCGCATCACAGTAGAAGCACAGCGCCGAGCCGCTGAAGGCGGAGAGCAGATTATACACATGAGCGCAGAGATACTGCCGCAGGAAGTCCCGCTCCGCCTCCGTCTCCCAGCGGGGCAGAAAAAGGCGGTAGTCCCGCTGTGTCCCGTCCGGGCAGCTCAGGCGCAGCTGCAGCGGCAGCGCGCCGGGCGTCGCGGCGAAGTGTTCACGCAGCGCCGGCAGCCAAAGCGGTGCGCCCGCTTCGGCCTGCTTCAAGAGAGAAGAGAGCATCGTGCCGTCCTCCGTTTTCTTTGATGGCTCCATCGTATCATGTTTTCCCCGCGCGCACAAGAGCGGCGTCCTGAGCATCCGGGCGGATTTGCTCCTTGCGCCGTCTGCCCGCTTCTGGTATAATAGATAAAAATTTCTTGCAGGCGCAGGTGAACGGCCATGGCTCTCAATCAGGAATACTTTGACGCGATCCACATCGACGTGGTGAAAAAGAAATACTACAACGCCAACAAGGTGGAGGCCGTCTTTGCCGACATCCGCCGGGAGGCCGAGGCGCTGACCGCCGAGAACGAGCGGATGCGCTCCGCGCTCTCCGCTCTGGCCGACCGCCGGGTGGAACTGGGCGACGCCATGCTGAGCGCCCAGGGCGTCTACCGCGGCATCATCGAGAAGGCCAACGCCCGGGCGGCCGAGATCATCGCCGAGGCCGAGCGCCGCGCCGCCGAGATCGAAGAGGAAGCCCGGCAGCAGCAGAGCGCCGCGATCGAGCGGGTGGAGCGGCTCTTTGGCGTCATGAAGGAGCAGCATCTGGCCGCCATCGAAGCGCTCAACAGCGAGTGGCAGGACTATCTCTGCGGGCTCTATCCCGAAGAACCTCCCGCCCCGGAGCCCGATGACGAGCAGCCGGCGGAGG
>OCVV012880096.1_pt1 | contig 24653 bp, 19 predicted proteins | sample 1539721 | NCBI WGS metagenome assembly OCVV01 (sample SAMN02144230, study PRJEB22623) | gut metagenome | biome: sheep rumen | host: Ovis aries | place: New Zealand
TTGCTGACTGAACCGTCTTTATTTATCACGAACTGCACAACAACGGTTCCCTGAATACCCTGCTTAAATGCTGCCTTGGGATATTTTATGTTTTCCGAAAGCCATGCATAGCATGCTGCGTTGCCGCCAGGGAAGGAGGCAACTTCGTCCACCACACCATAAATTGAATCTTCCGGGGTTTCGGTTACGTCATTCTGAGCAAAAGCCTGACAGACAGCCATAGTCATCGCCGCCATCAGTAATAGAAGTTTTTTCATAAGATTAATATTTTACGGTTCCATTGCCAAAAGTAGCATTATTTTTTCAAACGCAAAAGATTTTCTTGAAATAAAGAAACCAAAATTCATTCCTGATAATAAAGATCTGTTATCCCTTAGCGCTTCAGCGACTTACAAGGGTAAAAGTCTTACTACCATATGTGTTTATGAAGCTGGTAACAAAATAGGAACAAATTTTGTTCTTCTTTTTAGCTTTATGTCACCTTACGAACTTCGGTAAAGTTCGGCGAAGAAACATTTGTCACCATCTCTTCAACTTTTTAGGAAACAGATTCCGCTTCTAACAGGGAATTGGCAGACGCCTTGACGGACATGATACGAAAGGAAAACGAGAAGCAACTGATTCGACTGAGAAAACTTTTGGAGGAGGATTGCCCCTACTGTCTTCGAGAATAAAAAGGAGAGTCTGGGCTATTGGTTCTGACTATTTACTGAATCTGTCACCGACAAAGCCATCACCAATTTCACCGGACATCAAATCAAAGTGTTTGAAAAGAGGTGGCGTTGGTGCAAGGTCGTAATAATCCATTTCGGCAATAGGCAAACAGAAATACACCATCTGGTCGTAGCTGGCATATAATCGAGAAAGTACAGCGTTATTCTCATATATCCAACGCTTCGTTTCTTCCTCTACGTTGAAGTTCACCATTCCCGAACAGCGTACGGAGACATTCCCTTCGTATGCTAAAAGCTCTACATTCGGGTTCTTACGCAGTTCATGCCATACTGCTTTCTTCTCAGAGGTGGCAAAGTAGAGCATATTGCCCTCCTGCTTCATAATCTGGAAGATGCGCAGTTTAGGCAGATTGCCCTCGCACGTGGCAAGGGCAATCTCTTTGTGGTTTCTTAGAAAGCTTAAAGCTCGTTCCATCTTCGTCTTACCATTTCAGTTCTTCCTGAAGAATAACTCCATCCGTCATAGGGCTGTCAGCCTCCGTGAAAGCATTGGCTTTATACTGGATGCATAGCATGGTCAGATTCTCGCTGCCCGTATTCTTCAACGCACGCTTACCATCGGGAGCTACACGAACAATAGTGCCCTCGCTGACAGGGAATATTTCACCATCCACCTGATACTGGCCTTCGCCCTTCAGGATGATGTAGAGTTCCTCGTGGGTCTTGTGTGTATGAAGGAAGCCACTGTCCTGACCAGGCACAAGCGTCTGGAAGCTCAGTTCACTGCCTGTTGCACCAACGGCCTGACCTGCAAACACCTTGCCCTTCAAAATGAAGTCGGGGCCCATGGGAAGCTCATGCTCGATAATCTCACTCATCTTACCTACACTCACTGCGCTGTAATTCTTACCAGCCTTGATAGTCTCAATCTTTTTCATTGTTTTTTGTTTATAATTTGACATCTGTTTCGTTTTCCTGGTGCAAAGGTACGGCTGTTTTTCCAGCCCTGCAAGAAGGCACTTTTTGGTGGGATAGTTACCAAAAAGTAGGAATTGAGTGTTTATACGCCTTCAATAAAAATGGCTTTAACGGAATTTAACATAGTTCTTTGTGGAAACCAAGTTACTTTTTGCTACCTTTGCCGTGCAAACACGGCGAGAACAGGCTGCACCTCAGCAATTCGAGCAAGCTCGATTGCGTTCGGTTTGCACTGTCCTTGCGAAAAATCCAAGGTTATGGCAGATGTAAAAGCTGAATATTTGGCTTGCCCGATCAGGCAGGTTGTGAGCCGCTTCGGAGATAAGTGGTCTATGTTGGTGTTGTATATACTCAACTCCAGCGAGGATGGTGTACTTCGTTTTAATGAAATTCGCCGTCTGATGACTGACTGCTCACAGAAAATGCTTTCACAGACGTTGAAAAGCCTAGAGCAGAGTCATCTCGTACACCGGGAAGTGTATCCCGAAGTTCCTCCTCGTGTGGAGTATTCGCTGACTGACACAGGGAAATCGCTGATGCCTGTACTTAACGCCCTTATCGCATGGAGCAAGGAGCACTTCAATGAAGTTGTAGACAAGAATATCGTCATGGGCTAAGTTCTTGTCTTTTCCTCATACAGGCCGTTTGTCTACCTTCGCAGCAGATAAACGGCTTTTTGTATGCGACAACTGACCATGGCTCGGTGATTTCCTGGCACTTGATAATCTCTATCAAGGGTATCTCCAGACACAGCGCAAAGTTGGCTCTCTTGATTATCAGTTACTTACACCTTATGAAGGGGTAAAAAAATAAGAGCGTCCGACTTTGTAAGTTGAACGCTCTCGATACATGGGGATAATTTTTTGCGGTGCGGACGGGACTCGAACCCGCGACCCCTAGCGTGACAGGCTAGTATTCTAACCAGCTGAACTACCGCACCAATCGTTTAACCGGATGCAAAGGTAAGACAATTCTGCGAAAGTACCAAACTTTCGACAAAAATCTTTTGTCTTACCTTTGTATTTAGTCTATTGCGTTACTTCTTGTCGCACTGTTCTTTCTTGTCGCACTGACCTTCCTTCTTATCGCACTGAGGACCCTTCTGGTCGCAACATGGCTTCATGCCGTTGCGCATCTTGTTGCCGTTCTTGAAGAAGCCGCGATTGTTGTGTCCCTTGCGCATTCCCTTGCCATGATGCTTGCGGAAGAGCTGTGCTGTCTGGCGTGCTGTGAGGAACTTGCGGAATTCTGAATAATATTTTTCCTGAACTGCCAGTATCTCGCGCTGAATGGCAAAGTGCTCCTTCATCTTCTTGTCCATCTGGGCATCTGTCAGGCGCTGGCCTTCTGCAGGCTTCTCGCACTGATGCTTTTCAAATACTGCCTTCTTCTCAGCCATGTATTTTTCGAGTGTAGCCTTGAACTTCTCAGCATCCTTGTCCGAGAGACCGAACGGATCGCACTGTGGTCCCTTCTGGTCACACCTGGTCCCCATGTGGCGCTTCTCACACTGCTGACCTTTCTTGCATTCCTGCTTGTCCTGCTGGGGAGCGTTCTGTGCACTTGCACCGAGAGCCATGCTCACGAGGAGCATAAAAATAGTCTTCTTCATAATCATTTCGTTATTTTAGTTAAACATTTGAATTGTTTCTGTCAAACACTTTTATGACATGCCACAACCAATAAGGTTTAATTTAGGCAGGCGTTTTTTTCTGCACAAAGTTAAACATTTTTCAACAAAGGATAGTATGATTGTGACTATATCATATATTTTTTATACCTTTGCGGCGATTTATACAATAAGAGTATGAAGCGAATAGACATCGAACTTGTTATCCGAAACAAAGCTCCGCAACTGCACAAGAAACTGCCTAAGTTTGTAATACGTTTTATGAAATGGCTGGTGTGCCAGAAACAACTGAACGAGATTCTGGAGAACTGCGAAATGTACGAAGGACCAGACTTTGCAATTGCAATGTCGCGATACATGAACGTAACATACACGGTACACGGATTGGATAAAATTGACGTGAACGGACACTACCTGATGGTCAGCAACCACCCATTGGGAGCTTACGACGGGATTTCGTATATCGCTGTGTTGGGGAAGAAGTTTCCGGGGCTGAAAATCGTAGTTAACGACATACTGATGAACATAGACCAGTTGCGTTGCATGTTCCTGCCGGTCAATACCGTTGGGCGTCAGAAGCGCAGCGACATGGAGGCTATTGAAAAGGCATACAGCGACGGGAACACGCAGATGATGAGTTTCCCTGCGGGTTTCTGCAGCAGGTTCATAAATGGCAAAATCCAGGACATCCCATGGAAGAAGAGTGTCATTACCAAGTCTATCGACAGCAAGCGCGACATTATCCCCATGTATTTCAAGGGCCGCAATTCGTTGGTCTTCTATGCCCTGGAGTGGTTCAGGCGAATAATCGGTGTCAAATTCAACATTGGCTTAATCCTGCTTCCGTGGCAGATGGCCCGGTATGCACGGGGCAAGCATTATACAATCATAGTGGGCGACCCTATACCCTACCAAACCTTTGACAAGAGCCGCACACATACCGAATGGGCGCAGTGGTTACGCGAAAAATGCTATGATTTGAAGAAAAACTGCACGGTTGACTGATTTTCTGTCCTACCATGCCGCTGTTTTTCATTTAATTGTTGTATCTTTGCACCCGCATTACGTAAAACGTAAAGCGTGTGATATTAAATTCAATGTTTAACTAACGGTTATTTTCCCATGCCGGAAGCCATGAGCTGCGACAGGAATTAACCACAAAAAAACAAGAGTACATCTGTATGGCAGATTACAAGAATGTAGCACCGGTCGAGGGTTTTGACTGGGATGCTTACGAAAACGGCGGCCAGAGCGAGCAGAGCCGTGAGGCTCAGGAACAGGCTTATGCCGGAAGTATGAACAAGGTAGGCGACCACGATGTTGTGGACGGTACCGTTATTGCAATGAACAAGCGCGAAGTTGTTGTCAACATCGGTTTCAAGAGCGATGGTGTCATCCCCATGAGCGAGTTCCGCTACAACCCTGACCTGAAGGTTGGTGATACCGTTGAGGTTTACATCGAGAACCAGGAGGACAAGAAGGGTCAGCTGGTCCTGAGCCACAAGAAGGCTCGTGCAAGCCGTAGCTGGGACCGCGTAAACGAGGCACTGAACAACGAGGAAATTATCCAGGGTTACGTTAAGTGCCGCACAAAGGGCGGTATGATTGTTGACGTATTTGGTATCGAGGCATTCCTGCCTGGCAGCCAGATTGACGTTAAGCCCATCCGCGACTACGATATCTTCGTAGGCAAGACTATGGAGTTCAAGGTTGTCAAGATCAACCAGGAATACCGCAATGTCGTTGTCAGCCACAAGGCTCTGATTGAGGCAGAGCTGGAGCAGCAGAAGCAGGAGATTATCTCCAAACTGGAGAAGGGTCAGGTACTGGAAGGTACTGTCAAGAACATCACTTCGTATGGTGTGTTTATTGACCTTGGCGGTGTTGACGGTCTGATCCACATCACTGACCTGAGCTGGGGCCGCGTAAGCAATCCCAAGGAGATTGTTGAGCTTGACCAGAAGATTAACGTTGTTATCCTGGACTTTGACAACGAGAAGAAGCGTATCGCCCTGGGGTTGAAGCAACTGACTCCTCACCCATGGGAGGCTCTGGATCCAAACCTGAAGGTTGGCGACCATGTCAAGGGCAAGGTTGTGGTTATGGCCGACTATGGTGCATTTGTTGAAATCGCTCCTGGTGTCGAGGGTCTGATTCACGTATCCGAGATGTCCTGGAGCCAGCACCTGCGCAGCGCTCAGGACTTCATGAAGGTAGGTGACGAGGTCGAGGCCGTTATCCTGACCCTGGACCGCGACGAGCGCAAGATGTCCCTGGGCATTAAGCAGTTGAAGGATGATCCATGGGAGAACATCGAGGAGAAGTATCCAGTTGGCAGCAAGCATACAGCCAAGGTTCGCAACTTCACCAACTTCGGCGTATTCGTCGAGATAGAGGAAGGCGTTGACGGTCTGATTCACATCAGCGACCTGAGCTGGACAAAGAAGATCAAGCACCCATCCGAGTTTACAAAGGTTGGTGAGATGATTGACGTCTGCGTTCTGGAAATCGACAAGACCAACCGTCGTCTCTCGCTGGGCCACAAGCAGCTCGAGGAGAATCCATGGGATGTATTCGAAACAGTGTTCACTCAAGATTCGGTTCACGAGGGCACTATCATCGAGCTCCTGGACAAGGGTGCAGTTATCCAGCTTGAGTATGGTGTAGAGGGCTTTGCTACTCCAAAGCATCTGGTCAAGGAGGATGGCACACAGGCTCAGCTGAACGAGAAACTCCCGTTCAAGGTAATCGAGTTCAACAAGGAGAGCAAGCGCATCATCCTGTCTCACAGCCGTATTTTCGAGGACGCTCAGCGTGCCGAGGCTCGTGCTGAGAAGAAGGCTGCAGCTCCGCGTAAGGCTGCACGCAAGGAAGAGGCTCCCGTAATCCAGAACCAGGCTGCCAGCACAACACTGGGTGACCTGGATGCCCTGGCAGAACTGAAAGCCAAGATGAGCAAGTAATCTGACACTGACCCATTCATATCCGAGGGGATGGCCAAAAGCCATCCCTTCACTTTTTCAATGGAGAAATTCTGTGTTCACATCTTAGGTTGCGGCAGCGCGAAACCCACATTGAGCCATTTGCCTACGGCGCAGATTGTGGAGTTGCATGGCAAATACTACATGATTGACTGTGGCGAGGGGGTACAGGTTACAATGCAACGTCTGGGACTGTCTATGCACAAAATCGGGCATATATTTATCAGTCATAATCATGGTGACCATATCTTTGGCCTTCCAGGACTGATAGGCACGATGGGTCTTTTGGGACGTACCGCGCAGCTGCACATACACGGTCCCGAGGATATCAGGCCCTTTTTGGACACCATACTGACGCATTATTGCAACGGGATGGACTACGAGGTTATTTTTCACCCCGTGTGCACGCGCGAACATAATTTGATATACAGCGACCGTAGCGTAAGTGTGTATTCACTGCCGCTCGAGCACCGTATTGCATGTACGGGATTTCTGTTCCGCGAGGCCCAGTCCCTGCCTCACATACGCAGGGAAATGATAGATGCATACAATATTCCAGTATCGCAAATCAACAACATCAAGGCTGGTGCATCATGGACAACCGACGAGGGCAAGGTCCTGAGCCACGAAATGCTTACGACGCCCGCAGCACCTGCACGCTCGTACGCATATTGTTCCGACACGGCATACGTCCCGCAACTGGTCGGGCTTATCGACGGGGTTAACCTGCTGTATCACGAGGCTACATACGGAAGCGATTCAGCCAGTCGTGCCAAGGTCACAAAGCACTGTACCGCTGCGCAGGCGGCGAGCATCGCCAACGGAGCACATGCCAAGCAACTGGTAATAGGACATTTCTCGGCACGTATCAAGGACGAAAATTCGTTGTTGGAAGAGGCTAAAAGCATTTTTCCCAACACGTTATTGGCCTGCGAGGGACTGGATATTGATATTTTTTGAGAAAAAAGCTTGTCCATATAAAATAAATTCCATACTTTTGCGTTGTCAAAAGTGCAATCTGATGAAGAAACTCTGGATTTTGACCATTGCAACATTTCTGCTCGGAGTCCCCGTGTCGGCTGTCGATCAGCCCGAGGAGGTCGAGAGCGAGATGTCTGCCGTTACGTTGACTTTCCAGAACGGTCGCATCCACGTAACCAATGCTGATGGACAGAACCTGGAGATATTCAACCTGACGGGTGTGCGTGTTGCAAACATACGCATCGACAGCAATGACAAACAGATTTCGCTCAACATCCCACGCGGTTGCTATATCATGAAGGTAGGCAAGGTTGTAAGAAAGGTTACTATCAAGTAGCCGAGATGGGGGTCAAATACAGAAACATGTGACAGAGACGCTTCAGTGGCGTCTTTTTTTGTCCGGTAAATTAAACCATCTGCATCTGCCAGAGTCATAGTAACGATGTATATCGAAGAAAAACTGATACAGCAATTGCGTAACCCGGCAACACGCGAGCAGGCCTTCACGCTTCTGGTTTCGGAATACCAGGAGCAGTTGTATTGGCAGATTCGACGTATGGTCACATCGCATCAGGATGCGGACGATGTCCTGCAGAATGTTTTCCTGAAAGCGTGGCAGGCCTTGGACAGTTTCCGGGCAGAATCCAGGCTTTTGACGTGGCTGTACCGTATTGCATATAACGAGACGCTGAACTATATGCAGCGCAACTCGCACAACAGCATAAGTCTGTCTGCAGGCTATGATGACGGAGACAGCGAAATGAAAATTGACCTGGAAGGCGACTCGTACTTTGACGGGGACAAGGCTGAGCGCCAACTGCAGGAGGCTGTTGCACAACTGCCACCAAAGCAACGTCAGGTGTTCAACCTGAAATATTTTCAGGAGATGAAATACGAGGACATGAGCGACATCCTTGGAACCAGCATCGGAGCCCTGAAAGCATCCTATCACCATGCCGTACAAAAAGTTACGTCATTCTTTGAAAACAACGATTAAACCTTTGCCACCAAACCGAGTCCAAAAGACAAAACACAGATTATGACCGAGGAACAGAAACTTAGAAAGCTCGCACCTGCAGGTAATCCTTTCAGGGTACCCGATGGATATTTCGAGACTCTCACACGTCGCACGATGGACAACATCCGCAAACAGGAAAGCCACAGGCGACACATCTCGTGGTTCCGCTGGAGCGCAGCTGCCGCAATAGCAGGAATCATTGCCACCGCAGGTTTCTTTGCATTTGACAACGATACACATGAGGTGTCATTTGCCGAAAACGAGAACAGCATAACCAGCGAGGAACTGGAATATGCAATGATAGACAATCAGGACATCGAGTACTACCTTACCGAGGCCGGTGACTGAACAAGAAACGGTAATCAAACATACAGGTTATGAAAAATACACTTATTGCAATCCTTATCAGCCTTGCCGTCCTTCCTGCCACGGCGCAGCACAACGGCAGACAACATGACGGGGGGCGACGCCTCAACCCCGAGGAGTTCAAGAACCGCATGGAGCAGTTCATAACACAGAAGGCCGACCTCACTCCCGAGGAAGCCAAGGCCTTTATCCCCATCTATAGCGAGTTCAAGGACAAACAGCGCGAAATCCAGCGCAAGATAATGAAACTGAAGCAGATTCCTGCCGACAACACGTCAGCGGATTTCGAAAAGGCTGTCATGGAAATTGCCTCGCTGGACAAGGAGGCGGCATCACTTGAAACCGTTTACTACAAGCGATTGTGCAAAACCGTCCCGGCACGCAAGGTTTACCTGGTGATAATCGCCGTTGACAACTTCCACCGCCAAATGCTGCAGAATTTCAACAAAAGGGACCGAAGGCACGGCCGCGGCCCAAAGGCGACCCCTGCTAACAAGGAATGACATTCCCTGATACCAGCCAGTTATTAAGTTAAGGTATAAGATTGAACCGGGGGAGTCCTGAAACATTCAGGATTCCCCCTTTTTTGCTTCGTCCCACAGTTGGTCCATCTCAGCCAGCGTCATATCCTTCAGCTCCCTGCCCATTTCACGAGCCCGTGCCTCGACATAGCCGAAGCGCCTGATAAACTTACGGTTGGTGTATTCCAACGCATTGTCGGGATTTATGTTATACAGACGCGAAGCATTTATCAGGGAGAATAGAAAATCACCGAATTCCCTTGTCGAGCGGTCCACATCACCTGACTCCAGTTCAGCCTTCAGTTCATCCACCTCCTCATGTACCTTGTCCCATACGTCCCTACGGTCCTCCCAGTCAAACCCCACGTTGCGGGCCTTGTCCTGAATGCGATAAGCCTTGATTAGCGAAGGCAAGGCATCCGGCACGCCACTCAGCACCGTCTTGTTTCCATCCTTTTCCTTCTGCTTGATTTTCTCCCAATTGCGGCAAACCTCAGCAGCACTTGACGCAACCTGATCGCCATACACATGGGGATGGCGGAATATCAGTTTGTCACACAATCTGTTGCATACGTCTGCAATGTCAAACTCACCTTTCTCACTACCTATCTTGGCATAAAACACTATATGCAGAAGCACGTCTCCCAGTTCCTTGCATATCTCATGGTTATCGTCCTTTATCAGAGCGTCACACAATTCGAAACACTCCTCAATTGTATTAGGACGCAACGACTCGTTGGTCTGCTTCGCATCCCAGGGACATTTCTCACGCAGGTCGTCCATGACGTCCAACAGGCGGCCAAAAGCCTTCAGTTTTTCTTCTCTTGTACTCATAACACCACAAAGTTAGGAAATAAATACTGGATAAGCAGGCCGAAAACGATACTTAAAAACGATAATTGCAGTTTTTTTTATATTTTTGCAGGCGTATAGTCTTTTTTGACATACAAGAAAGAAGTATCACAAACAAATAAAATACATTATCATGGAATTGGCAACAAAATACAACCCCTCGGAAGTAGAGGGCAAATGGTATCAGTACTGGCTGGACAACAAGTTTTTTGCCAGCAAGCCTGACGGCCGTGAGCCATACACCATCGTCATCCCGCCACCTAATGTAACAGGTGTGTTGCACATGGGTCACATGCTGAACAATACCATCCAGGACATCCTTGTCCGCAAGGCCCGTCTGGATGGCAAGAACGCATGTTGGGTGCCAGGTACTGACCATGCATCAATAGCAACCGAGGCAAAGGTTGTAAACCGCCTGGCAGAGCAAGGCATCAGGAAACAAGATCTGACACGCGAGGAGTTCCTGAAACACGCCTGGGACTGGACACACGAGCATGGTGGAATCATTCTCAAGCAACTGAGACGGCTGGGTGCCAGCTGCGACTGGGACAGAACCAGCTTCACGATGGACCAGGCACGAAGCGAAAGCGTGCTGAGGGTATTCTGCGACCTGTATGACAAAGGACTGATATACCGCGGCCTGCGTATGGTCAACTGGGACCCCAAGGCACAGACAGCCCTCTCCAACATCGAGGTGATATACCGCGAGGAGAAGAGCAAGCTGTATCACCTGAAATACTATGTGGCAGATGCAGACACCAACCCCGTTGTACCGACAGGTCAGGAAGGCGAGGTCCTGCACAGGGACGAAAAAGGCTACTTTGCAGTAGTTGCCACGACACGCCCCGAGACTATAATGGGTGATACTGCGATGTGCATCAATCCCAAAGATCCCAAGAACCAATGGCTCAAGGGCCACAAGGTCACGGTACCGCTGGTAGGCCGTGTCATACCGGTAATCGAGGACCGATACGTGGATATTGAGTTCGGAACCGGCTGTCTGAAGGTCACTCCGGCACATGATGTCAACGACTACAATCTGGGCAAGATCCACAACCTGGAGACAATAGATATCTTTAACCCCGATGGTACAATAAGCCAGGCTGCCGGTATGTACATCGGCATGGACCGCAATGATGTACGCAGGCAGATAGCTCTTGACCTGCAGGAAGCAGGCCTGATGGATCATGTCGAGGACTATGAGAACAAGGTTGGTTACAGCGAACGCAATCCAGATGTTGCCGTTGAGCCGCGCCTGTGCATGCAGTGGTATCTGAGCATGAAGCACTTTGCCAAAATAGCCCTGCCTCCGGTACTCGATGGCAAGATCAAGTTCCATCCTCAGAAATACGTTACCACATACCGCAACTGGTTGGAGAACATCGACGACTGGTGCATCAGTCGCCAACTGTGGTGGGGACACCGTATTCCTGCCTATTACATAAGCGCAGACAAGGTAAGTGGTGAGGAAGAACAGTTCGTTGTTGCCATGAATGCCGAAGAGGCACTGGACAAGGCCCGTGCTAAGTTCGGCAATCACATAACCGCATCAGACCTGCGCCACGACGAGGATGCCCTGGACACATGGTTCTCATCTTGGCTATGGCCCATATCTCTGTTTGACGGCATCAATAATCCGGGCAACGAAGAGATAAGCTACTACTACCCCACTACCGACCTTGTAACAGGTCCCGACATCATCTTCTTCTGGGTAGCACGCATGATTATGGCAGGCGAGGAATATCTGGGAGACGTGCCCTTCCGCAACGTTTATTTTACTGGCATCGTACGCGATAGTCTGGGGCGCAAGATGAGCAAGCAGCTGGGCAACAGTCCCGACCCTATCGGACTGATTGACAAATACGGAGCAGACGGTGTACGCATGGGCATGCTGTTGGCAGCACCCGCAGGCAACGACATCCTGTTCGACGAGGCATTGTGCGAGCAGGGCCGCAACTTCTGCAACAAAATGTGGAATGCATTCCGTCTGGTCAATGGATGGGAAAGCGCTGACATACAACAGTCATCGCTCAACAGCCACGCCATCGCGTGGATGCAGGCCAAGATACGCACTGACGTAGCAGAAATCAACGACCTGTATGGCAAGTACCGCCTGAACGAGGCTCTCATGGCCGTATTCAAACTGTTCACCGACGAGTTCAGTGGCTGGTACCTGGAAATGATAAAGCCCGAATACGACCGCGAGAAGAACTGCTCCAAACCGCTGGACAAAGCAACTTTGGACGCTACGCTCGACATCTTCGAGCAGCTCATGAAGGTCATTCATCCCTTCATGCCGTTTATCACCGAGGAGCTCTACCAGCATATTGCAGAGCGCAAGGCAGGTGAAAGCATTATGGTAAGCACACTGCGATTGGATGCTCCCAGTGAACTGGATGCCAAGCTTATTGCCATATACGAGCAGGGCAAGCAGGTGATTTCGGGCGTACGTGCTGTACGTCAGCAGAAAAACATCTCGCCACGCGAGCCGCTTGTACTGGAAGCTCCGCAGATTGCCGACAACGTAGCCGTATTACTCAGCGACACCATCATCAAGATGGCAGGACTGAGCGAAATAAGAATGGTTGATCACAAGAGCGAAGGCACACAGTCATTTCTGGTAGGTACGGACGAATATGCCGTACCTGTGGGCTCGCTTATCGATGCCGAGGCTGAGATACGCAAGGCCGAGGCTGAGATACAGCGTCTGCAAGGCTTCAAGACCGGTATCGAGAAGAAACTGGGCAACGAACGCTTCGTACAGAATGCACCCGCACAGGTTGTTGAACTGGAACGCAAGAAGTTGTCAGATGCCGAGAGCAAGATAGCCGCCTTGCAGGAAAGCATAAAGTCCCTGAAAGGATAATACACATATACAAAACACATAAAAACTGAAATTATGAACTCATTTCTGAAACAAGTTCTTGCAACCATAGTCGGGCTGATTTTGGTATGCATAATTTTCACGATTATTTCCATCGTAACATTCGCTGGCATGATTGCAAGCAGCAGCACTGCCACCAGTATTGACGAGAAATCCGTGCTGCGCATCAAGTTGCAAGGCACCATCGAGGAACGCGCAAGCGAAGAAAACCCTCTGGCAATGCTCACCGGTGACGAGGTAACCACAATCGGTCTGGACCAGGCTATGGAGGCCATCAGCAAGGCTGCCAAGAACGATAAGATACAGGGTATCTATCTGGAAGGCGGCGTTCTTGCAGCAACACCCGCAATGATGGAAGAGCTGCGTCATGCCCTGCTCGAGTTCAAGAAGAGCGGCAAGTGGATAATGGCCTATGGCGACACCTATACCAAGGGCGCATACTATCTGTGCTCTACCGCAGACACCATCATGCTCAACCCAATAGGTATGCTGGACTGGAGCGGTATGGCTAGCGAGCCCATCTTCTTCAAGGAGACATTGGAGAAAATAGGTGTACGCATGCAGGTCTTCAAGGTTGGCACATTCAAGAGTGCCGTAGAGCCATTCACACAGACACAGATGAGCGAGCCCAACCGCCTGCAGGTAACCAGCTACCTGGGCAGTATCTGGAACACCATGCTCCAGGACGTTGCTGCATCACGCAAGTTCAAGGTCGAACAACTCAACAACCTGGCAGACACGATGACAATATTCACCGACCCTGCTGACGCACTGAAGGCCGGTATGGTGGACAAGCTTTGCTACATAAGTGACGTACGCACAGTACTACGCAGCAAGCTGAAACTGGATGAGGATGATGATATCAATTTCGTAAGCATCCAGGACGTAGTCAATAGCGAGACCCTGGCCGAGAAGGAAGATAACGAGATTGCAGTTTACTACGCATACGGCGAAATCGTAGATATCGCCCCGTCAGGCATACAGAATGAACATCAGATTGTAGGCAAGACCGTAGTCAGTGACCTGAAGGAACTGCGCGAGGATGACGATGTCAAGGCCGTAGTGCTACGCGTCAACTCACCTGGTGGCAGTGCATATGCCAGCGAACAGATATGGCACGAAATAACACTCCTTGCCGAGAAGAAGCCCGTTGTTGTTTCCATGGGCGGTATGGCTGCCAGCGGCGGCTATTACATAAGCTGCGGAGCAAATAAGATTTTTGCTGAGAAATCCACACTTACGGGTAGCATAGGCATCTTTGGAATGATTCCTGATGCCAGCGAGTTGCTCACCGACAAGTTAGGACTTCATTTCGACTGCGTCAAGACCAACCAGCTGAGTGACCTGGGTGCGACAGGCCGTCCGTTCAACCAGCAGGAAAGTGCGCTGATGCAGGCACATGTGGAAAAAGGCTACCGTCTGTTCCTCTCGCGCGTTGCCCTTGGCCGCAAGATGAAGACTGCACAGGTTGACAGCATTGGACAGGGACGCGTATGGACCGGCGAACAGGCAGTCAAGATTGGTCTCGTTGACAAGATAGGCGACCTGGATGACGCCATCCAGGCTGCAGCAAAGCTCGCCAAGACCAAGAAATACAGCATAGGCCGCTACCCTGCATCCGAAAGCTGGTTCGAGGCTATGTTCAACGACCACAAGTCATCCTACCTGGAAAGCCAGATGAAGGAGATGCTGGGCAGCAACTATGATGCCCTGCGCATGCTGCGCACACTGCAGGGTCAGTCTGCCATCCAGGCAAGAATTCCGTTCGACCCCAACATCAAATAGTTAAAGGCGACAAGTCGCGTTAAAACGTTAAAAGGTTAAAACGTTAAAACGTTAAAACGTTAAATATTGGTTCAATTGTAGTATGAACAAATATCAACTGTACAAACTGGTACGGCGGAACGACAGTCTGCACGACAAGCGTCACCCCATGTTCCAGAAGAATCTGTTCATGAAGATTCTGATCTGGTTCATGTTCGCCTACTATGCCGCCATACTGCTGCTCATGGGCATCACCCTGCCCATGGGCTTCAGCGGTATGTACAACGGCGTTGCGGCATTTCACGTATTGGATGGCTTTGCATTCATGCTACTCATATGTGATTTCTGGTGCAGGTTCGCCCTGCAGGAAACGCCTGCACATCAGATCAAGCCATACAGACTGCTGCCCATACGGCGCAACTTCCTGCTCAATATCTATCTGATACGGGCTGCACTCAGCTGGGGCAACCTGTTCTGGGGTTTCATGCTCGTTCCCTTCGGGCTCCTGACCATTCCGCACCTGCTGGGATGGTCAGCTCTGGCAGGATGGTGGACAGGATGGTGGCTGCTGATTGTAGCCAACAGCTTCCTGTATATGCTCACACGCGCCATGTGTATGAAAAACATAGCATGGTCGATTGTACCCCTTGCAGTACACCTGCTGCTCGGTTCGTTCATGATACTCGAACCTGACACATGGTCCTTCTGGGAACCCATGACACACTGGAAACATGACATAGACATGTTCAGCACCGTCATGATGTACGATTTTGCACGCTGGCATGCATGGCCCTATGTTACCGTCATCGCAATAATAGCAGCACTGTACTGCATCAACTACCGCATACAGGGCAACATACTATACCACGAGGTCGGCAAGCAGGAGAACGTCAAGGTAGGCAGTACAACATCCATCAACTGGCTCAACCGCTACGGAGCGCTGGGCGAATACCTCAAGATGGAAATCAAGCTGCGACTGCGCAACCGTCAGGTCCGGATGCAGTTCTTCGTAGGACTGGGAGCCATGCTGCTGCTCAGCCTGATACTGGATTTCACCAGCACGTATGACAATCCGTTCATGATCTCCTTTATATGCCTGTATGACTATATCGTGTTGGGAATGATGACCCTGATTACCATTCTGTGCTACGAGGGCAACTACATGGACGGACTCATGTCACGCCGCGAAAGCATCTACGAGCTGCTGCGTGCCAAGTACTATTTCAATGTACTGCTCCTGCTCGTGCCTATAATACTGCTTATACCGTCCATAGTCATCGGCAAGATCAGCATCTGGATGAACCTCGGCTACCTACTGTTCACTGCCGGAGTCCTGTATCCGATGATATTCCAACTGGCAGTTTACAACTGCAACACGTTGCCGCTGAACCAGAAACTGACAGGCAAACAAGCCAATACCGTACAGAATGTAGTCAGCATGCTCGTACTGTTCCTGCCCATTGGATTCGAAAAGCTCATGATACTGCTCGTCGGAGACCCTTGGGGGTACATCATCCTTATGATTATCGGCATTGCCGGCATAGCGACACACCAGATGTGGCTGCGTAACATATACAGGCGCTTCAACGCACGGCGGTATCGCAATCTGGAAGGCTTCCGTCTGACAAAGAATACCTAACACATTATAAAGCAATGATACAGATAAACAATATCCGCAAGACATTCGGACCCAAGACAGCTGTCGATATTGACAATTTCACGATACCACAGGGACAAATGCTGGGACTCGTCGGCAACAACGGTGCAGGCAAGAGCACACTGTTCCGCCTGCTTCTGGACCTTATCGAGCCTGACAAGGACGAAGCCGTGCTCAAGATGGGAGAGCCCAAGATTATCAACTGCGGTGTGGAGGTAAACGCCACCGAGGAATGGAAGGACTGGACAGGAGCATTTCTGGACGAAAGTTTCCTGATTGACTACCTTACCCCCGACGAATACCTACACTTCGTATCACAGATAAGCAATATCGAACCCGAAGGCGAAAAAAAGCTGATAGAGGAAAGCAGTCACTTTCTTTCAGGCGAAATCCTGGGACAGAAGAAACTTATCCGCAATCTGTCAGCAGGCCAGAAACAGAAATTGGGCATACTCTCGGCCATGGCCTCACAACCAAGAATACTGATACTGGACGAGCCGTTCAACTTCCTGGACCCAACCAGCCAGAATGCCCTCAAGACCCTGCTGACCGACTATAACAAAAAGACAGGAGCTACAATCCTGATTTCCAGTCACAACCTGCAGCACACCATCGAGATATGTCCGCGTATTGCATTGATGGAGGACGGACGCATCATCCGTGACATCGACAACCAGGCAGGCTCAGCCCTGCAGGAACTGGAGGAATACTTCGCATAGTATCCCAACCTTCCCTCTTATTGACATGCTGACAAAAGGCATTAGTCAAGAAAAATTTACTCCTGCACGTAGAAAAAAAATTTCTTACGCACAGGAGTAAATTTTTTTACGTATAGCAGAAAAAACGCCTACTGTTTAATTATCTTACGTCCGTTCCGTATATATATACCAGGACGGTCGAAATGTGTTACAACCCTTCCGTTCAAGTCGTATATGCGGTTATCATTCCTTGCAGAAGATGCTGCCTGAACAATAATATCCTGTACTGCAGTAGGTCCGCCAGGCGTAACCACTGTAGGCACACCAGCATCAAACCTGACAACGGCATACTGGTAGTCAGGCGACAGCAGGTACTCCTGCCAGTTCGAGAACGAACCCGAACTGTATGTAGTAGAGTACACAGGGTGTACCTCATACTCACCAGACAAGCTTGAAGGCGGTGTATAGTCGAAGGACAGATGCGAGAAACCCATTCCTATTCCTACCGACTGGCCCAAGGCACCCGCACTTACTGTTTGGACAACATGGCCATCGGCAACAAGGGTGAAGCCAATACCAAGCTTGGACGTAGTCGTATTGGGAGTAGCCCTGGTACCGTAATTCATAAACGGAACATCCACATTCAATGCAGCGGCTTCAGCTCCAACACTGTACCCATCAGGCAGACCCAGCAGGATACTGGTTTTGCCAGGATCGCCAGTCTGTGTCTTGCGCATATTGGTCACGATGCACTGTCCCTCGGTAAAGCCAAGGCTGAGGGTACTGCCACCAGTTCCTTGTTCCTTGGGTCTGAGGGCATCCTTGCCAGTCACCAGATAGTAGCCGTCTCCTGTACCACCCCAACCCCAGTTAAAGTGATAGTATCCGTCCGTATCATATCCGTCGCAGATAAAGGCATGCCCCTCGTCCTTGACAGTATGGCCAGTGTAGAATACAGGACGACCCGCATCCAGCTCATCCAGAAGCATCTGCTCCCACTCCGTATCTGTAAAGAATACACGCGGATTATTCTTCATTGCCTTAGAATAGCTGAAATACGAAATCATTGCAAACGGAACCAATATGCCGTTAGCACCCGAAGAACTTGCGCCATAAGCCATCTCGACGCTGACACCACAGTCCTTCATCAGAAGGGATACTGCATCAGCAGCAGGTCCTGTTGCGTCAGATGCATACTCGTTCAGCATGTCGCTCCAGCCATAGGTATGCTCGTTGAAATTAGCCGTAATGGTCTGTCCGGATGCGCTGTCCGTATATGTCTTGGAATTAGTACCCGTCACAGGCCACTGATGGAAATTCATAATCTGCGCCATCGCAGTTGCGACACATCCAGTCGGAGACTTGCGCGAGCCGTAGGCAGGACAATCATTATTATATGGTGCAGTCTGGTTCCACAGGGACTGAACAAGCGGAGACACAGGATCATGCGCTATTGACGAGGCACGGGATATAGAAACTCCGTTTCTGATAGCCTCGCGGATATCATCCTGATACTGCGACAGCCACCACTTCAACGCATCGGGAGCCTGGCTGTAAGAAAACGAGCCGTTGTCACAATATCCCAGCAAGGCAGGTGCACAGTCGTCAGCACTCAAGACACAGAATCCCGCATCCGAATCGATGTTCATCACATACAGGAAATTCTCCCCGTCACCATGACCCACATAAGCTAACGTGTATCTCGGCATCGGAATGCCTGCCATGCTGCGGGCATTGTCCATGGTCAGACGCTGTAAAGCCTGCTGCGGAGTAAGCTGTCGTGCCAATGCTGTCAGCGAGAGCAATGCTATAAATAATGTGAAATAACGTTTCTTCATAATAAACAGGAACTTTAATTTTATTTTACACAGAGGGGAATGCTGTTACACATTCCCCTCCTGATGTCGTTTACGAAAAGAAATGCAACGACTACTCTGCTTCAGTTTTTTCCCAAGGCTTCTTGATCCACTCCACCTCATCGATGTAGCAGTATGCTGCATTGGTCAGAGAACCTGCATCCACGACAAACTGCAGAGGAATCTTGAAGTAGTTGCCTTCCGCAGACTCAACATAGCCCATTGGATTGTTTTCAAGTATATTCATGTACACCATGCCGTAGGAAGCGTAGGTATCACCTGTTGCAACCTTCTTGATATGCTGGCCGTTTGCTTCTGTGAAATAGAAAGCTCCACTTGCATAGTCGAAGAAGAAATACACATCATATCCCTCGACGAACATGTCACGGATGCGATAGAGGTTCTTTGTCGGAGAATACTGAATCTGCAGTCCGCCCAAAGAACCAAAGTACAACTGATCGTACCATGTACATGTTGCGACAACCTCGTAGTCCTGCTTGCTGATAAGCACGCTGAAAACAGGTGACTTTGCATCGGGAGTATAAGGCTGTGTGTATTCCTCTGGAATTGAGAACTCTACCTTGTAGTTCTCGTTAGGCAACATGTCCTCGCTAAATGTGAGGGTAATGGTAGCTGTCTTCGAACCTTGCTCGAAAGTAACGCTTTCCGGTACGGAGATGCAATCAGGACATGATATGATGTTAAGGGGAATCGTCTGTTCCTCGCTATCATCCTCACGGGTAATTGTGATGTCAGTACTCATCACCGAAAGATCCAGTATCATGTTTTCATCGCTACCGAAACCAAAATTGTACTGTCCTGCCTCCTGGGCAGGAGTATATTCATAGTCATTGCCGTTACATGAAACCAAGCCAAGCGCAACAACCAATGACAGGAAACCGAATTTTATCTTATTCATAATATTCTGTTTGCTAAATTGTTATTACTGACCTGTCCAGGGAACATACTTATCACTGGGATCAGGATTGTTCATACCCTCCAATGCGTGGTTGTTGTTACTCTCATTCTTAACCATCACGAGATTCATCCATGCCGGACGGCCGTTTGTATTGAAACGGGCCTTGTCATCCTGACAGTTAGTTCCTGCATAGCCACGGGTTACAGACATATTCAGGCGCTTGATATCAAAGAAAGCCTGACCTTCACCCCAAAGCTCGATACGCTTGTTGGTGATAATCTGGTCAACAGGGAATTCAGCAGCAGGAGTAAACTCCGGATCACGTGATTTCATGAATTCGACAAACTGGCTTGGCATATCGTTGCCCTGCTGAACCTCGGCCTCTGCCCAGATGAAGTACATTTCCTCGACACGCATCAGAGGAATTGCAGTTGCCGCACCTACGTTATAGTCATCCGCATCACCGTTACCAGGACGGAACTTAGCTGAACTGTATGCAGGATTATCCTCGAACGAACCAGCCTGTGTAACAGGGAACTGAGTCTGACCTTCCAGAGGACTGCCCTCGGGAGCGACAAACTCCAACTTACGCCAGTCTGTATCAGGAATCTTGTTGTACAGGTTCTTGTCTATCACAACGTACATTCCTGTACCCAGACCTGTATAACCGAACGTTGTCTGGTTAGAAACCATCGATGTCCAGTTGATGATACCTGTCTGCACACAGACATTGCTGTTGGTCTGCTGCATGGCCCACATAAACTGGCTGGCAGTATTGAAACCCGTTGCCGTGTTCAGAGCCTCGGCCTTGGTAATAGGCTGTACACTCGTTGCCTGGATAGACTTCTGGGCGTATTCCGAAGCATTGGCAAACGCCTCCTTAGACTTTGTCTCTTCACCTATCTCGGCATAGTAGCTGCCATTCCACAAATGCAGACGAGCCATCAAACCATACACACAGGCGATATCCGGCTGAATGTTACTCTGCTCCTTGACCTGATTGTGCGAACCGTCCAGATACTTTTCTGCTTCCTTCAGGTCATTCAGAATGAACAGAGCCATCTCTTCGTGCTTGGCACGCGGATTGTTGGCAGCCTGCTCGGGGGTAGTCTTGTCAGTAATGATAGGCACTGTCAGGTAGCGCACGTCCATACCCTGCTCGTTCACATCTGAATAAATATCGTTGGGCAGGAACTCGAACATACGGGCAAGATCCAGATAGAGCATGGCACGGTATGCATAGGCATTGCCAAGATATGTAAGCTGCTCGTCAGTAGCTATCTCGGGATTGATGGCACCCACAAGCTGGTTTACAGACAACAAGTTGCCATAGTAGTAGTTCCATATAAACTGTGGGAATATGTAACCATCACCCTGATATTTATTCTCTTCCCATGCCCAGAATTGGCTATAGTCAATCTCACCCGAATGATAACGGTCACCCGTCATAAAGTCACGGACAATCATAACGGCAGGCAAGCCAAATGAATAATGTCTATTACGATCCCACACCTTCAGGGTAGAAGCAGGCAGGCCTGCTGCCATGTTTGCAGTTGCAGCAGGAGACTGAGCAACTTGCTCGTCAGTAGCCATGCTGGACTGTGGGAAGGTCTCGTCAAGACATCCCGTCAGAGACGTCATGCTGAAGACAACTGCACCCAGTATTGCAATATTTATCTTTTTCATATCTTTATTATCTCTAAGTTACGAAATTTTAGAAGCCAACCTGAACGCCAGCACTGACAGAACGGATTGAACTATAGTAAAGACCACTGCTAGAACCGGTGACATCCATACGAGGATCCAGACCCTTGCGAGCTGACCATGTGTACAGGTTGTCGCCCACCAGGAATATACGTACCTTATTTATATGGCACTTGCTCAGCCAACTCTTGGGCAATGTGTAGCCGAATGTCAGGTTGTTCAGAGTCAGGCATGTTGCACTTGTCAGGAAACGGTCGCTGGCAGTAGCATTGTAGCTGTCGCCTACGTTCAGGCGAGGAATATTGCTGGTAGGATTGCTGACAGACCAGGCATTCAGCTGGTCAACATGGTTACCGTAACCGACTGAGAAGGCCATCAGGCTTGCATATTCGCTATCATAAACCTTACCGCCCAGCTGGTATGTAAAGTCCAGACCCAGGTCAAAGCCCTTCCACGAGAAGCTGGTACCAAAACCACCATATAAACGAGGCAGCAAGTCACCGCCTACATACATATCAGCAGTAGAACCGTTAGTTGTAGTAACAACCCTGTCAATAATCTTGTTGCCCTTGTCATCACGCTCATAATCGCCAGATGGCAACATCTTGTACTGATTCATGTAATACAGAGCCATACCACCCTTTGTCGGATCGTAAGACTTGTCACCTGTTGTAGCATAAGTCTGCTCATTGTAAACACCGGCATACTTCTTGCCATAGTAAGAATAACGGCTCAGCCCCTCGGAATAGAAGTTGCTGCCGCTGCTGTAACCCAGATATTGCTCTACGTTACCGGTCTCGGGATCAAAGCTGTATGCAACCTGTGACTTGCGAGCATCAATAAGCTCGGTCATACGGTTCTGGTTCCAAGTCATGTTGGCAAACAAATTCCACACAATATCCTTTGTACGTACTGCCACACCGTGCAAGTCAATTTCGATACCCTGGTTACGCATGTTGCCGACATTGTCATAGAAGCTGGTGTAACCGAACGAAGGAGCGTATGGTACACTTGTAATCAAACCGATAGTACGGTTGTTATAGTACTCGATACTACCATAGAAACGATCCTTGAACATGCTGAAATCAAAGCCGGTATTAAACTTGGCACTCTTCTCCCAGCTCAGTTTCTCGTTTTTTCCTAAAGTAGAAGGGATTAATGACACAGAGCCGTCACTGTTAGTAATGGTATAGCGGTTTGTGTAATAGTAACCATTCAGATTAGCGTCGTTACCGTTCTCACCGTAACTGATCTTGAACTTCAACTCATCCAGCCACTTGGCCTTTGCCATAAACTTCTCCTTGGAAATCATCCAACCGAAGCTTGCACTCCAGAATACACCCCAGCGGTGATCAGGATGGAAGGCAGAAGAACCCTGAGCCATGATTGAAGCCTGTACGTAGTAGCGGCTTGCATAGTTGTACATAGCACGGAACAACCATGACTCGGTATTATAAGTGCCGTTTGTAGAACCGCAGTCGTCAACGATTACAGCACCGTCCAACTCCTTGTTCTGCTGCGAGAACATATTGTGCTTGTTTCCGTACAAGTCCCAACTCTTGGCACGATAGTACTCGTGAGCACCCATTACCTCGATGTCGTGCTCGTCAAACTGACCCTGCCACCTGAGACGCTGCTGGAAGTTAGTGTTAAGGTCATAAGTCATCTCGCGTGTAATGATACCATTGCTGCTTGCATACTGTCCGAAATACGGGTTGGTAATGCTTGTATAATCAAGAATGTTATAATAAACATTGTTTATGCTCGTGAATGTAATGTTCTTAGGCAGATAGACATCAATGGTACCCGTAGCGTTAAATGCGTTACCCTTGTTTCTGCGAGTGTCAACCAACAAGTCGCTGATAGGGTTGGACTGGCTCAGGTACGGACGACTCAGGCCCAGTGCACTGTTACCGTCACCGTAATCGTATCTCTTGATGCCTGAATCCTGATGAATCAGGACATTTCCATACTCGTCGCGCACGAAAACAGGATAGATAGGAGCAATATTATGCAAGGCAAAGAGGTTTCCTACATTTGATTTACCTTCGTTGCTCATATAACTGCAGTCCGTATGCGAATACGAAACGTTAGCACCGGCCTTCAACCACTTCTTCAGCATATAGTCCGCCTTCAAACGTGCTGTCAGACGCTCGTAGTTACTGTTATATGTTATACCCTTGTTGCCCAGATAGTCGGTACTGATGTAGTATGTACCCTTGTCCGAAGCACCGCTGGCACTCACTGTGTACTGCTGGCGCAAGCCATTGTGGTAGATTTCCTTGTCCCAGTTGTCTGGAATCAGATAATACTTGTTGCCATCCTTTCCCGTAACCACGTTACCCAGGGTAGCATTTGGATTAACCTTGCCGTTTGTACCGATGAAAGCCTCACCCTCGGGCACATTGTACACCTGGTATCCAAGACCATAGCCATTAGTACGGTCAATCATGTTTGCATTGGCCCATCTCCAAGCGGCATCAGAAGTCATGCCGCGCTGGTTCTTGGCATAGTCATACAGACCCTTGTAATAGGTCTCGTAATAGCCACGGGGATCGCTGATGACATCATAGTCACGGGTGCCCTTCATATTGGAACCCCACTTTGCCTCGAAGTTGATTTCGGCATCCTTGTGACGCTTACCAGTCTTGGTCGTAATGATGATAACACCGTTACCGCCACGTGCACCATACAAGGCTGTCGAAGCAGCATCCTTCAATACGGTCATGCTCTCCACATCCATGGGGTTGATGTCATTCAGGCTGCCGTCGTACGGACTGCCGTCCAACACAATCAGAGGATCATTGCCGGCAATATCCATCGAATTGAAACCACGGATACGGATTGTAGGTGTAGAACCTGGCTGACCCGTTGCATTATAAATCTGCACACCGGCAGCCTTACCCTTCAGGGCATCAACGGCGTTTGTTATCTGCATCTTGCCGATTTCCTTGCTGTCCAAAATGGAAGCCGAACCAGTGAACGAACTCTTGGTCTGTGTACCGTAGGCTACGACCATAACCTCGTCCATAGCCTTTGTGTCGGGGATAAGGATGACCTTCATGCCGTCGCGCAATGTAACGTCGGCTGTCTTCATGCCCATGAAGGATACGATAACCTTCTTGGCTTCCTTTGGCAGATTCTTCAGTACGAAAGTACCTTTCGAATCA
>OCVV010922379.1_pt1 | contig 24652 bp, 19 predicted proteins | sample 1539721 | NCBI WGS metagenome assembly OCVV01 (sample SAMN02144230, study PRJEB22623) | gut metagenome | biome: sheep rumen | host: Ovis aries | place: New Zealand
TAATAGCCAACCAATTCGCGCCTGTGCAGCCGAGGATGCGATCTTTGTACGCTGGGAACTCGATGGTAACAGTTATAGTACCGAGAGTGTAATCCCGTACGACGCAAATAATGTCCCGACTGATGGCCAGAATCATACTTTGCGTGCCGTGTTTGCTTCTACTGCCTCGACGCCGTATACGGTAGGTTCGGCAGATTATAGTCTTGGTGCTTTTGTCGTAGGCCATGATTGCAATAATCCGCTCGGAGAAGATCGGGCTCTTCTATACTCAATGGGGAGTTTTAACACGGAAAATCAGTGGCCGATTATGGCTTGTCCGCTCAACGGTAACGCTTTCTTGCGCTGGGAGCTTGACGATCAGCCATATAGTCAAAATACTCAAATTCAATACAACGCCAGCGATTTACCATCTGATGGAAATTCGCATGTTCTTCGCGCTGTATTTGGACAGCATAATACTGTCACGATTAGGCCAAGCAATAATTCTTATGGCTCCATTGAAGGTATTGAAAGTGGCAGCGGCTATACTTCGAGAAAGCAGGGTGACGATTTGATAATTACGACAGATGGCGGCACGGTAGTGACTGGAACTGTGACTATGAAGCCAGCTAGTAGCAAGGTCTTTATTGGCTTTACTTCCTCTACTGGCAATACGACCTGGACGAAGGGTGCTTCGGATAACGAATATACTCTTACGATTACTGGCGACGATACTCTGGTTGCGGAATTCCGCCCTCAGACAACATATAATCTGGACATCCAGAATGATCATGGTGCTAACGGTGGTATAGATATAACTGGCGGTTCTTGTGCTAGCGAGGATATACAGTATGCTTTTCCGGATGATTATGAGGTCGTAAAGACTTCGGTTGGTCCTGTTTTGGATTTGGGCGTTCCACATATCGTGGCCTGCCCGAATGAAGGTTTCCACTTCGTTCACTGGAAGTTGGACGGCAGGGAATTCTCGACTGATCCAGTATTATTTATGACAGATAAGCATATTGTTAACGACTATCAGAATCACCATATTACGGCGCTATTCAGTCTAAATGGTTCGGTTCTTCAAGCAACGATTCGATCCGAAGATACTAATAAGGGCACATTGAGCATGGAGGCCGGTGACGGTTATAATGTAAATGTATGGACTGGCGGTGGAGCCGTTGTGGTTATTCCACATTCGGAAGAGTCTTTGCCTTTGACGACTGGAATAATGACGATTACACCAAAAGATGGCTATGTCTTTGACTATATTTCTTCTGAAACTGACAAAGTTAGCTGGACGCAGGTTGGCGAAAACCAAGTTCAATTTGAAATGGAAGGCTACGATATTCTTACGGTTCACTTTAGGCCCGAAGATATCGAGGTTCGCTATATCATCGGCCCAGACGTTGCGGCGCAAGGTGGTGTCAACACGACGCAAAACGGCTGTGGCGACGAGACTTCTCGTGTGGATTACTTGACTGGCCTTGATGCAGATGGTGCTATTGATATTGTTGCGCAAAATATCGTAGCATGTCCGAGCGACGGTTTCGTCTTCGATCATTGGGAACTAGACGAACAGCCGATTTCTAATAATGCGTCGCTCGCAAAAAATGCACAGGTATGGCCGAATGGTGGCTCGCACACTCTGCGCGCAATCTTTACGGACACTCCTCCTCAGCCAGATTACTCTCTGCCATACACAGGCTCGGCTTCGATATGGATTATCTTGGGCGGTGGCATTGGTCTAGTACTTATTCCGTCAATAGTATTGATTAGAAAAGAATATCTCGAAGAGAAGAAAGGAGGAAAAACATGAAGAGACTGATCGCGCTCTTCGCCTTCCTCTCGGCGATTCTCGCAAGCTCGTACTGTTATGCAGACGTCGGAGGAGTACGAGGCGAATATAAATATGGAGACGAGCTAATAAGCGGAGTCGAAGTAGATCTTTACAAAATTGCGGACTATGACGAAACAGGCTTCCACTACGCGGCGCCATACATTGGACACGAGGTAGATATAGGAAGTCTGACAAACTCGGAGCTTGGCGATTATGGCCAAGAATTGGCAACGATAGGTAACACACCGAGCGCCACAACCGAGACCGTCAATGGAAGCTACTCCTTCTATGATATGGAAGAGGGAATCTGGCTAGTTAAGTTCAAGGACATTAAGATTGGAGATTATACCTATACGGCCTTACCAATCGTCCTGACAATGCCGGACCGAAACCTTAATTACGATATCGAGCTCATTACTAAGCTAGAAAAGAGTTGTCCAGATTGCGTCGAGCCCGACCCGGACATCCCTCCAGAAGAGGAGAATGTAAATACCTACGATGCAATCAAGAAATATATTGGGGTGTTATGCATATGCATTATAGTCGAAGTGCTTATGCTTCATGTTATAATTAAAGATAAGAAAAAGAAGGGAAATAATGAAAAAAACTAAGATATTAGCTGTACTGGCTGGAGCGATTGGATTATCGCTCGTCGGTAGCGCATCTACCTATGCGGCAATTAATACTGACACTAATAATGGCAAGGTTCTTGCAACATCGCCAAACAATACCATTTCTGTGTCGAACGTCGAAAGCACGGATACTTTTACTTATTGCAAAATCGTAGATATTAAATATGACCAAGCTACAAATGCTGTAAGTTATAACTTTACGAGTGATTTTCAGACATTCTTGTCGAACTCCACAACTTACAACACTCTAACCATCGATACTTATCGCACTTATACTGGCTCTGCTGAGGGTCGGATTACTGGCGATACTAACCTCGACAGGCTTGCTGGCGATTACGCAAAGTATCTCCGCCAGAACGGCTCTTCCTGTAGTTCAATGACCGTGAGCGGCACGAGCGCAACCGGTACTGTTGCGGAGGCTGGCTCTTACATTATCTTGCCAACCAGCTCTACGAAGGTCTACTCAGTCATGATTGCTAACATTGGTGTTAAGACTCAAGAAACTAGCGGTACCGTTGACTATGTTCTCGATAGTGCGAACGCGGACATTACCGCCAAGAAAGGTAATCCTGGCGCAGTTTTGAAGACCGCCAATAAGGATATCGTTGCGATCGGTGAGACTATTACTTATACTCTCGAAGCAAGTGTTCCTTCTTATCCATCTAATGTCGTAAATACGGCATACAAAATTACAGATACTCCAGCAACTGGTAGTACGGTCGTCTTCGATACAACTTATACTCCTGTAGTAAAAGCTGGTGGTGCTACCCTCGACAGTAGCAAATATACCATTACCTTTACTAGCACGAGTCTCGTAGTGGATATTCCAGAGACTAAGGGGCTTACCTCTCCGATTACGGTTGAATACCATGCAAAACTCAGTGATGCTAGCCGCGCAGGCGTCGCACAGGGCAACGAAGTTGTAATGGAATACCCAGTAGATTTCTATAATCCAAGCTCTGCAAAGACTAGCTCGACAGCTTCCAAGAATGTTAAAACGCTCGGCGTCAAGATCAAGAAGACTTCCGACGAGAGTGGCAATCCAGCACTTGCTGGCGCAGAATTCCAGCTGTTTACGAATAGCAACGCAACTGGCACTCCAATTACCTGCTATACGGATATCGCTGGTGGTTCGGCAACTAATACTACTTTGACGACCGGCGCTGTTCAGGGCGAAGATGGCGTAGCAATCTGCCGTGGTCTTACGACTGGTACTTATTACCTCAAGGAAACCAAGGCGCCTGTTGGCTACACACTCAACTCGAGCATTATTACCGTAGAGGTTACTGCGGACAACGCCACATCTGGCATTAGCGGTAGCGCAACCTATACTACTGGCTACAAGCAGCAGGATGTAGTTAATACTAAGACTAACTTTGCTCTTCCATTCACTGGCGGTCGCGGCGTAGTGATTTACGCAATAGCTGGTATTAGCATTGTGACTGTAGCTTCCGTTTACTATGCGCGCAAGAAAAAGCAAGAAGCTTAATCAATAATCGTCCCTTCTTTAAAGCTGCGACTCAAAAGGTCGCAGCTTTTGCTATATAATATGCTTATGGAAAAGAAGGTGACGCCGAAAAAGAAATTGACTACCTTTATTTTTGTCGCTTCGGTCTGTTTTGGTCTATTCTTGATTGTCGCGCCGCTAGTTCTGGGATATATTAACCAAAAGCGCGCAGACGAGGCAATCGCTTCTTATAACGATACCGCCTCGCAATCTGACGATGCTTTTGCAGAAGAGTTTGCTCAGGCCGAGAAATATAATCTTGCAATTGCGGGGAGTATTCGGGATGAAGGGCAAAAAGAACGCTATAGCAAAATCCTTGATGTCGAGAAAGGCATCATGGGATATATCGAGATTCCTCGTATCGGTATCCGTAATCCGATTTATCATGGTATAGAGGAAGAGGTGCTCCAGAAAGGAATAGGGCACCTCCCATCTACAAGCTTTCCGATAGGCGGCGTTGGTAATCATGCGGCGCTTTCCGGGCATCGTGGTCTTCCATCGAGCAAGCTCTTTACGGATTTGGATAGGGTCCGTAAGGACGACATCATTGTGATAAGAATTATGGATAGAACGCTGGCCTATAAGGTTTACGATATCGAGATTGTTGAACCGGATTACGCCGACGGACTAAAAATTGATCCCAATCGAGACCTACTGACCCTTATAACCTGTACTCCGTATGCAGTAAATACACATCGGTTGCTAGTTCATGCCGAGCGCACGGAATACGAAGATGAGATGTCGAACATAAAAACCGAGCGAACAATCTCGGAATCTGATTGCATTCTCTTGATTGCGCTCGGTGTTGTTGCCCTTATCTTGGGCGTAGATATTGTTGTTATTTTGAAACGTCGCCGCCGCGAACGATCAAGAGTTTAGTCTTTATCCCAGTCGAAGCCTTCGCCGAAATGACCATATTCGGCGGTCTTGGCATAAATCGGGCGGAGCAGGTCTAGCTTTTGGATTATTCCGCGCGGACTCAAATCGTAGTCTTCTGGTGGTATTGTGACCGGTTTGCCATCCACGATAGCCGTGCGCTCAAGCGCTTGGCTAAAGCCGATGGCATAGGCTAGGCGAACAAACACTTCATAAGCTTTGTATTTGCGCAAGTAATCTACTGCGATTTTTCTTGCAATATAGGCCGCCGATCGGTCGACTTTGCTCGGGTCTTTGCCAGAGAATGCTCCGCCGCCAATTGGGATGCTTGGCCCATAGTTATCTACGGCGAGTTTTCGCCCAGTTAAGCCGGCATCGGCATCGAATCCGCCAATCGTCCAGTCGCCACAAGGATTAAGATGGTATTCGATATCTTCGGACTGAAAGAATTCGCTCGCTAATCTTTTGAGTTCTGCCTGGCTGGCATTTTGAAAGCTCGCCACAACCTTAACTACTTTATCTCCGTCCAAGGTGACCTGGGTTTTACCGTCAAAAGGGAACTTGCTGTAGATAAATTGGTTGAATCTGCGCGCTAAAACAACTTCTTTTGGTAATAGTTCAGGCGTCTCGTCATTAGCGTAGCCAATCATGATGCCTTGGTCGCCGGCGCCGCCAGTATCGACACCTCGTGCAATTTCTGGACTCTGTTCCTTGATATTAATAATAATCTTTATCTTATTTCCGATAATACTGCGGATTATTTCCTCGATTTCAGCCTTGCTGATTTTTGTGGTCGAAGAAATTTCACCAGTGGCAAAGAATTGGCCATGGCCACCAGCGCAATCTACTGCTACGCGAGCATGAGGGTCACGAGCAAGATAAGCATCAAGGATTGAATCGGAAACACGATCGCAGAGCTTATCCGGATGTTTCGGCGAGACGGATTCTGCCGTGCGCAAAAAGCTGACATTTGGATTAGTGGCTAGTAGTGTTTTGAGCGCAACGCGCTTTGAAGATTTTGGCATATCTTTCCTTTCTTGGCTGGAATTACCACCTTGCTCGAAGAGTAGGTTGGTAGCAGGTCAAAAGGCCAGTCCCTCGCTGCTTCTTGATATTAGTTAATGTACTATTTTATTTAAGCACAAAAGATTTGCCCTAGCAAGAAAAAGGTCAGTCCCGTGTTGATTGCGCTCGGCATCATGTTTATAATTATTACTACAAGATAAAAGAAAGACGGAATGCAAAACAAAAATTTACTACTGGGCGATTTTGAAATGAATAGGGGAGATTTACTACAGGTTTTCTCGGCTAGTCTCGGTCGCGCCTTATTAATTCAGCGCACCTGTGCGGAGATAATTGCGAATCAGGACTGGGAACTACAATTCAGCGCTGGCGAAATTCGCTTCGGCGCCAAAAAATACCCGCTACAGTTTATCGGCTCGGAATCAAATCAGAGTAGCACTTGGATGTGGGGCTGGAATAACGTTAATAATTTCCCGGATAGTGTCATTAGGCTGGCGCAAGCAGCGCGCGATTTTGGCGAGCGCCATCATCTAGCAGAGTTGAAAAATCCGCAGTTACGGATTAATGATATTAATAATGGTCTTATTCTTAGCGTAATCGCCTGTAACTTGAGTGAGCAGAACTGCTGCTATTTTCGCGTTCCGCACGAACATGGCAATGCTTGGGTAGCTTTTTCGGAAATTCCGGAACCGCAGACTCTGGGTGCGGCGCAGATTATGTCTGTCATCTTAGATTCGATTCGGAAGTACGACCTCGACCATCGTCTGTTTTTACAAGCTTTCCTGACGCAAAACGGGACGAGTTTCGAGAACGGCGCCACGCGCATTACGGCACAGCTCGACCAGAAAATTGTGGCTGATTTCGACGATAAAGGCCGCATTATTTCCATGAATTTGCAATAATTTTGGTATAATGCAAGTATATGGAAACAGATTTTGATATTTCGCAAGTAAAAATTCCGCAGCATGTGGCCGTCATCGTTGATGGCAATGGTCGCTGGGCGAAAGAGCGTGGCCTGACGCGCATGCGCGGGCACGATGCTGGTTTCGAAAATCTCAAGGCTCTGGCCAAGCACATGTTGAAGCGCGGCATCAAAATCGCCAGTTTTTACGTCTTTTCGACGGAGAATTTCAAGCGCAGCGCGGAAGAAGTCAGCCATTTGATGGATATTTTCGTGACTCTCTACAAGAAAAACCTTCGCTTTTTCAACGAAAATAATATCAAAGTCGTCTTTTCGGGGCGCGACGAGCCGCTCCCGCCAAAAGTCATGCAGGCTCGCGACGAGCTAGTTGCAGAAACGGCGCAAAACACGGGCGGCATTGTCAATTTTTGCCTAAACTATGGCGGCCGCGCGGAAATTGTTGACGCCGTAAAAAAGATTGCTGCATCTGGCGCAGACGTCGCGAATCTCACCGAAGAGCAATTCGGCAAATATCTTTATCAGGATTTGCCTGACGTCGATTTCATGATTCGTACTAGCGGTGAACAGCGCCTCAGTAACTTCTTACTCTGGCAAAATTCTTATGCGGAATTCTATTTTCCAGAAACCAAATTCCCGGATTTTCATGAGGCGGACTTTGACCGCGCGCTACTAGAATATACTCGCCGTGATCGCCGCTTCGGCATGATTAAAAACGCCTAACAAAAAGACCCGTTCGCGCGGGTCCTTTTGATATCTTGCGGACTTTATCTAGGATAAACTTTTTTGAGGTTTAGGTCGTAAAAGTCAAAGCTAGAAGCGCCGTTAGCTTTTATGGCGATGAATCCCCAACCGCTACGACGGTCGTCTTTGATATCGTTTAAGTCGCGAAACTCGGCGCTAGTTTTGCCAATCGGACTATAGACATAAATGCTCTTGTTTTTATCGTCGAGCATGAGAATTAAATTAGTATCAGCGACGATTCCGTCGGACAGCGAATCACTAGGAATCTTGGCTGGCGAAGTATAGAGCACATCGCCTGAATCCAAGTCCAAAACATACGCAAAGTCATCTTTCTTGCCGACTGCGACGTGGATATTATGCTCATCGAAATAACTCCGCGCCTCATACTCCGGGAAGATAATTTCGTCGTATTCGGCCGCTATTATATCTTCGTCTTTGTTATTGCGAAAACCAATCTTCCCATTAGATGAATATGAATAACCGTTGGATACCTGCTTTCTAACGTAGCTGTCAAACGAAGAGCCGTCTACAACTTCGTGAGTACCATAGCTCATAAAATAGCTCTGCTCGTAGTCTTTGTAATAGTCGCGGCTGTATGGCATGGGCACCTTAACGGAGGCATCCTCAAAGATCTGGTCACTGCTGATATAGACTCCGCGTGACCCGAAATCGCTATTTTGCATAGTGAACAAATTCTCGCCAGTAGAACGGACGAAAGTATTATCGCTAGAGAAGTCCATAATCATTTTGCCGGTCGCACAGTTAAATATCGCGCCATACCTAACACCATCGCGATATTCTATCGCACAATAAGTGTCACCGTTCGCACGGTCTTTATTCTTTATCTTTGCCGCTCGTAGCTCCATATCGGATCCACCGTGAGGGAAGCTTGCGGTTATGTTTCCGTCTTCGTCATACACCACGCCTAAATCCTCAGCGTTGTTTATTGCGAGGAAATAGAGCTTATTGTAGCCGAACTCGATATCGTCCCCGCGGTTTGATTGGTCGTAATCATATCCAAAAATCAGCTCCACATCCTCTGGCGTAATAGGACCGAGATTCTCATTATACAAGGTTCCACAAGCGAACCAGCGATTTCGCTCTGGGATAGCCTGTGCTTCAGAGATATAAGAGCAGGCTTTGGTCATTTTGCCGTCCATATTCATAAAGGCATAACCGTCTTCGGTTTTGACCTTGGCAACACCTCTTCTAAAGCCGCCCACTGGCCCATAAAACGTGACGTTCTCAAGTGCGTATTCACCATTGCTATACATTAGCTTCCAGCTACCATCATTTTGCATGACAGATAAGAGATAATTTCCATTTGCATCGTCTCCCTGACCGGCCTGAGCATCCTGCGCTCCATCTGTTCCTCTGGAACCTTGTTTGCTAAGGAGTTTCGGGACAAAAACTACGCCAAGCACAATTAGTACAATAAGCGCAATTGCGCAAATAATAATCGGCAGCGGGCTCTTCTTTTTGTTCTGTGCCGGAGGCGTCACTCCTGCTGCAGGCGTTGGAGCTGTGTTGGCCGGCTGAACTGGATTTGGCGCTGAATCCGGTATTGCCGCTGGAGTAGTTGTTCCTGCTGGCGCGAACGGTTCTGCTGAAGTGGTAGCTGGCGCCTGCGCCGTATCGAGTGCATTGGGCAGAGGCGCCGACCGCTCTGGTGATGGATTTGGTATTGGTGTCGGTGTTGGTGGCACTGGCGCAGAATTATTCTGCGGTCCCGTAAAAGTATCTTCTGGTCTCATAATAATAAGTTTAGCACAAGCAAAATGCATTGACTTCTTTGAGCTGACATTATTATTTTCGCACAAAAGGCGCCCCGTAATCATTCTTCAACAAAAGAAAAAAGACCTCAAAGAGGACTTAATTTCATCTTGGTGCCCGAGATGAGACTCGAACTCATAATCCGGTAAAGGAAGCGGATTTTAAGTCCGCCGCGTATACCAATTCCGCCACTCGGGCAATCATAATCTTAAATGGAGGTGCGTACCGGAGTTGCACCGGTCTACGAGGTTTTGCAGACCTCTGCGTAACTGCTCCGCCAACGCACCGTCAGCTAAGTATGTACTGATTATATATTATCCGCGGCCATCTTGCAAAGAAAAATCCCCCAGCCTTAGCCGGGGGATTCTGCAATGTCAGGAGTTTTCTGCGTTGTGTCTCAGTTTCAGAGCAATCGGAATTGCGAGCGGCACGAAAATCAGCAGCGTTACGCCAATCGAGTAATGTTTCTCGATGTCGGCCGCGCTATTGATAAAGAACGTCGTCACAATATACAGTAACTGTGAACAAACGCGCGCAATCGACTCGATGGTGGACTGTTCGCTAGCTTTCGCATGTTCCTTGATCATCGGCATCATGGTAGAGCCGTTCCAGCCTCGTACGAGTCCGAACAGGCCATACAGCCAGATTGTCGCGATATTCAGATTGAAGAACATGATGCTTCCTGCGATTGTTAGGATTGCGAAAGGAATGGCGAAAATCTGAAATTCGCTCATGCGAGAAGAGAATTTCTTTGCCAGCTCGGTGCCAGCGAAAGCCATGATGCTGCTCAGGATCCAGCCGAAAGTCACAATCGAGAGCGGTACGCCAACCAGCAACATCAGAGGCGTAAACACCCAAATGATGCCGTGCGTCACTTCGCGCCCAATTGCGAAAGCGGCGATGCGGAGGCGCAGGGCAGGGTTTTTGAAGCAGCGTTTAGTAACTGCGCCCATGTCGCGAAACGGATTCTTATGCGTCTGGGCCAGCTTCGGGCTATCGTCTCCGATGCAAAAGCTCAGAATCGCGCCGGCGATATACGTAACGGCGGAGAGAGCGATGCAGAGACGGAAACTAATGGCACCAATCGGTCCAGCAATCAGGAGTAAAAGAACTTCCCAAATTTCGACCAAACCACGCGCAATGCTAAACGAGCGTTTGAAGAGCTTGCCGGACGAATCGTCTTTGTCTGCAAAGTGCTTCAGCAGTGAGCCGTCGACACCCTGAGAGAGCGCGCAGGCCAGCCCGAACAGTGCTTCGCAGATCACGATTCCGCCGAACGAATTGACTTGCGAATAAATCAACAGCGACGTAGCGCAGAGCAGGTCGCCAACGATGTTCGCCCACTTGCGGCTAAATCGGTCTGCTACCCAACCCATCGGGATGTTCAGGATCATGGCGACGGCCGTACAAACCATCTGCGACAGGGCGATCTGCTGCTGGTTCAGGCCGACGGAGTTGAAAAACGGGGTCATGATTGCCATGGACATGATGCTGCTGGTGATCGCCATCTCGATAATGATTAAGGCGCGGTTGGTTTTGGCGCTTTTGGCACCGAAGACGTGATTTTTCTGCATAATTATTCCTCCTTCAATATATTGCAGAATGTTAAAATTGCTTAGCCGTTGTTTTATACGGCTAGATCAGTTCCAAAAGTCCTTATCTTTTGTTTAATCTTAGATGTGTCGCCTTTCTAGATAAGTCCCTTTGAAACTTATCTAGATTTACAAAGTTAGATAGTTTCAACGGTTGAAGCCCACGGCATGAGAAAGAAACCGTAATTGACGGCTGCTTCTGGACATACAACTGTGAAACACTTATAAATCATACTTCCATTATAACACACTCTGTAAATAAAGTCAAGCATTTTGCAATAAAAAGAAGACCCCGGAAAATCCGAGGTCGTAAAATCAACGATTAGCGGCTGCGTTGCATATTGTGTCTGTGACGGTGCTCATCAGGAGTGAACTGAAAACGTCGTCGCCGCTCAGGATAGTTAAGGCCCAGATGAACTTGCCATGTTCGTGCATATCGAACACGGCGCCACTGCTGGCGGCATGAAGACCATCGACGGCATCGCTATCGAGCTTGATATCGTTTCTTATTTTTTTAATGTTTTTCTGGCAAATCTCAAGCAACAGCGCTTTGCTGTATTTGTTTTGTATATGCTCTCCGAAATTTACCGTTCTAAAGAACAATTCTTTGCCGTCCGAGTAGCTAGTTACGGCTATGGCGATAGTGCCATCAGTGTTCACTGCACCCAGCTTGCAGAGCCTTTTAAGCTGCATTATGCTGGCCTCGACGGTTGCGTTGGATAAAATTTTGTCCATTCGCACGTATATCACCTCCAATGTACTAGAAAGGACTTTATTATTATAGTATATTTTTTGGTATTTTGCAAGCGCATGACGCTTATGCTTTTGGTGACGCTTGCGAGGTATCATAATTAAGCCATGCCAGCAAAAATACGACAATTTATCAAAGAGCTGCGGGCGGCAAAATATATGGCCGAAAGTGATTTTCTTGCGCTACTTGCAAAGTGTCGCATCAAAGCTGGCGCCGGCGCGCGCGTGCTAGAAATTATACGCGCGCGCCACAATAATCGTTACATCAAACGTGCGCAAAAGACCGGCATGCGTTATGCGGATTGCGAGCTAGATTCGCAACAAGTCGAAGCGGTCGTAGCTTGCGAGGACGCGCAGTTAATTTTGGCATCAGCCGGCAGCGGAAAGACGCTCAGTTTGTTGGCTAAGATTTCCTATCTGTATCATTCTTGCGGAATTGCGCCACAGGAGATCCTTGCTATTTCTTTTACGAAAAAGACAGTCGAAGAATTGCGCGAACGCTGTGATGTTCCGGGGGTAGATTTTTGTACTTTTCACGCACTTGGCAATCGTTTACTAAAACAAGAATCTGCGGGTGGCAAGCAGCTAATTTCTGAAACAGATACATCTGCGACGATGGAGTGTCGTCTAGTAGAGCTTTGTCTGTTGAATCAAGATTTTGCGCACGCGGTAAACGACTTCATAATCTTCTTCCTAACAGTACCTCATAGTCCAGGCAAGCAAAACAGCCATGCGAAACGAATACTATTTAACAGACTCAATCTTCGTGCTGGATTCAAAAACGAATTACTGCGCAAGAAGGCCGAGCGAGAGCAACACGCCGAAGAAGTGCGCGGCGACTTTATCCGCTCAAAAGCAGTGCAGCTTGTTGCTGACTGACTATATATAAATCAAATTAAATACCAATACGACAAACAATATCCTCATACGAATCAAAAATATGCACCAGACTTCACATTAGCTAACGCATATGTTGATATTATAGAAATCAACGAGAACGGTAGCAGTATATATGGCACCGAATATCTAAAGGAGGCCAAATGGCGCGCCTGCCTACATCGTAAAAACAAGACCAACTATATCCAGATATGTACTTGGCGCTGGAATGATGGCTCTGTTTTTGATTTTCTGGCATCAGAATTACAACGCTATGGAATCGCGCCGCAACGAAAAAGCGAGCTTGAAATTCTGCAGGAGATTCGCGCGAATCGCTCCGACGACTGGCAAGATTTTCTGAGTCTTTTGCGGGATTTTCTGTCGCTACATAAAAACAGCGGTCAAAAAATACTCCAAATCCGCGAAAAGATTGCTCACCAAAACGATACTTTCGAAGGTTTACGCATGGAGCGATTTTTGCAGATTTACGCCAGCTACTATCTGAGTTACGAGGAGTGGCTCCTAGAATCTCGCAGTTATGATTTTACTGACATGATAAACAATGCGACACGGAACGTGCGAGAGATTTCATCCTGTGCGGCCGGATATCGCTATATTTTGTTGGATGAAATGCAGGACTTGTCGCGCAATCGCCAAGAGTTGATTTTGGAAATACTGCATAAAAATCCGGGCTGTAAACTGTTTGCTGTTGGCGATGACTGGCAATCTATCTATCGATTTACGGGTAGTAATTTAATGCTTGTTCATAATTTTGAGAAATTCTTTAAGCTCCGAACGCGGCGTAGCCTTATCGAGACGACACATAGATTTGCTGAGCCGACCGTCAAGCTGAGCAGCGCTTTCGTTCAGAAAAATCCCATTCAAGTCCGAAAGCGAATCCGTACTAGCAAGCGCGGCGCGACGCCAGTCGAGATAATATTCAACGAAGCAGAAGATGGTGTGCGCGGTAGCGACATTCCGGCTTTCAGTCGCGCAATAAAACACCTAATTTCGATCCATGGCGCAGATGCTCTCAAGGCGAAAAGCTTACAGATTATATCGCGATATAATCACGACGTCGCTCGCCTAGCTGGTTCGGAAAATATTGAGATTACTGACGAGAAAATTACTTGGTATGACCAAGATATGACTTTGGGCTTTGAGTTTTGTTCGATGCATAAATCAAAAGGTATTACGCGCGACGTTGTTGTTGTGCTGAATATGAACTCTGACCTGATGGGTATGCCGGCTCAGCGTGAGACGGATCCAATATTGAATTTGTTATTGTCGCAAGAAGATGAATATGCCTACGCGGAAGAGCGGCGTCTGTTTTATGTTGCGATTACACGAGCGCGCGAGCGGACTATTTTATTAGCGAACCGCAAGAATCCGTCTCCTTTTCTTTTTGAAATATGCGATGATTTGGCGGCCGAGAAAGGATATTTTTGTCCAAAATGCGGCTTTGGCGAATTGCTATACAAAAACACGTCGCGCGGCCCCGTAAAATACTGCTCAAATTTTGCATTTGGCTGTAACTATTTCAAGAGAGAATAAACTTGGCTCGCTGTGCTATAATATCTGCATGGCAGTTTCTATGCGCAAGCAAATAGCGCAGAATAAACGCAATACAATAATCATTATGATTATTTTTGTATTCTTCATAACCCTTGTGGGTGCAGCTTTTGCTTTGCTTCATCATGACCTTTCGCTTCTGGTTTGGTTTTTTGTTATTTCGCTTGCTTATGCGACGATTCAATATTTTTTGGCTGACAAAATCGCAATTCTTAGCAGTGGCGCGCGACGGGCTGACCGCGCGGAATATTCGCGCTATTATCGCGTGGTTGAAAAACTAGTCGCCGAAGCGAAAATCGCCATGCCGAAACTTTATGTTATCGACGACGCGGCGCCAAATGCATTTGCGACCGGCCGAAATCCAGATCACGCAAGCGTAGCGGTAACTTCTGGCTTAATGGATATTATGGACGACAAGGAGCTGCGCGCAGTCTTGGGTCACGAATTGTCGCATATCAAAAATTACGATATTCGCCTGAATATGATAGTTTTCGGTCTGGTTTCTTTGGTGGGCTTAATTTCCGATTTTGGCCTGCGCACGCTACTATATAGCGATAGAGACGAGGAAGACAATTCGCCAATCGGGATGCTCTTCGTGCTGATTGTTTTAATTTGTTCGCCGATTTTTGCGACGCTGGTGCAATTTGCTGTTTCGCGCCAGCGAGAATATCTGGCCGATGCTTCGTCTGCTAGCTTGGTGGGGAATTCTGAAGATATGGCCAACGCCTTGCGCAAACTAGATGCCCATACGCGCCCTATGCATCAACAAAACATCGCCACGGAAGCATTGTTTATCGTTAATCCGTTAAAGAAATCTATCATAAGTCGCCTCTTCTCGACACATCCGCCAATTGAATCACGCATAGAAAGGTTAGAAAATGCCAAAAAATAAGTCCGAAGACCAGAAATTAAAGCAAAGCAAGAGAATTTCCGCCAAAATTGACGAAGATGACGTATCTTTGAGCCCCAAAAAGAGCAAGAAGGCTAAAAAATCGAAAAACAGCGAAAAAAGCGCCAAAAAACTCAAGAAAACCCGGCGCAAGCATAAGACTTTCAAACAGGCTTTCCGTGATTCGCGCGAAAAGATTTGGGATCGCAAACGCGCGCGCCTAAAGCTACACCGTTCTTTCCGACGTTCTTATCGCGAGGACTATCAGCGCGGACTTAGTGTGCCGAGTCTGGTTGTGCATGCTAACAGCACGATGCGTATCTTGCTAAAAAACTGGCGCATCTTTTTGCCGCTAGCGCTTTTTATCGCACTGCTCAATATTACGATGGTCGGCCTCATGAGCCAGGATACCTACAAAACCCTTCAGGACACGATTGATAGCGACTACGAAGCTGCTCTCAATGGCCAACTTGGACGTATCGCGAAATCTGGTTTGCTTCTAATCTCGACAGTAGCAACGGGCGGCTTGTCTGGCAATCAGACCGAAATTCAACAATTTTGTTGGATTTTCCTGTTCTCGATTTTGTGGCTAGTGACCATTTATCTTCTGCGCCATCTGTTGGCGGGCAATAAGCCGCGTTTTCGCGACGGCTTGTTCAATGCTTTGGGGCCGCTAATTTCGTCATACGTGGTGCTCATCGTAGTTGCCATTCACTTGATCCCGCTAGCAATCTTCATTATCTTCTACTCGACCGCGGTTGCGACGGAGTTTTTGTCGACACCGCTATATGCTTTCTTGTTCTGGGTGTTCGGCAGTTTACTAATCGTGCTGTCGTGTTATCTGTTGCCGGGTTCGATTTTGGCGCTCATCGCAGTTTCGGTTCCGGGCATGTATCCTTTGCCGGCGCTGCATGCGGCCACGGATTTGATTCAGGGGCGCCGCATTCGTTTTATTATCAGGCTGGTATTCTGCGCGGTCTATATCGCCGTGCTCTGGGTAATTATCGGCATGCCGCTCATTTGGCTAGATTTGGTGCTGAAGGAGCATTTTGAATTTTTGCAATCCGTACCGTTCATTTCTGTTGTCTTGCAGCTCCTCACTACATTCTCAATCATGTACGCGATTTCCTATATTTATCTTTTCTACAGAAGGATGCTCGATGACGAAAACTAATGCTCCGATCGAAGTGCAAGAGCGCATCGCGAAATTGCGCGATCTGATTAACGACTATCGCTATCATTACCACGTTTTGGATGAATCCATCATGTCTGAAGCGGCAGCAGATAGCCTGAAGCACGAACTGTCGCAGCTCGAAGAAAAATATCCTGAATTAATAACTCCAGATTCGCCGACGCAACGCGTTGCGGGGCGAGCGTTGGATAAATTCCAAAAAGTCGCACATGCCGAGCGGATGATTTCGCTGGCGGATGTGTTTTCTGAGAGCGAAGTGCGCGAGTGGCTTGACCGCATCGATAAACTCGGCGCTAAAAATCCCGAACTTTTTGTCGATATCAAGATGGATGGCCTTGCGATGGCCTTGATTTACGAAGATGGCTTGCTAAAGCAGGCCGTTACGCGTGGCGACGGAAAAGTTGGCGAAGATGTTACTATGAATGTGCGCACGATAGAAAACGTGCCGCTCTCGATTGCGCAAAAAGAGCATACCGAGGTGCGCGGCGAAGTTGTCATTTTCAAAGAAGATTTCGAAAAGTTAAACGCGGCGCAGCGCGCTAAGGGCAAGCCGGAGTTTGCAAATCCGCGCAATCTGGCCGCTGGCACCATTCGCCAGCTCGATCCGAAAATCGCCGCCAGTCGTCCGCTAAAATTCATGGGTTACGACATGGTCTCGCCGAATCTTCCTAAGAATTCCGAGGTCTACGAACGGCTCAACGAGCTTGGTTTTCGCACCTCGCGTCAGCAAAAAGTATATCAAGACGTTGATGGCGCGCTAAAATTCATTCACGATCTGAACGAAACGCGCCAAAGTTTACCATTCGGTACGGACGGCGCAGTCATAAAAGTCAACGACCGCAAAGTTTACCAATCGCTCGGTATTGTTGGTAAAACTCCGCGCGCGGCGGTGGCTTATAAGTATCCAGCCGAAGAAGCAACTACTGTTGTAAAAGATATTGTTATTTCGCTTGGTCGCACTGGCGCTGCTACGCCGGTTGCGGTTTTTGATCCCGTGCAAGTGGCCGGCTCCACGGTGCGCCACGCCTCGTTGCATAATGCGGACGAAATTGCGCGCCTGGACGTTCGGATAGGCGATACGGTTGTAATCTACAAGGCGGGCGATATTATTCCGCAAATCAACCGTGTCCTAACGGAGTTGCGCCCTGAAAAATCCACCGCTTTCGATTATGAAGCGGCGCTAAAAGAGCAATATCCCGAGCTAGAATTTGAGCGTCCAGCAGGCGAGGTGGTTTATCGCGTCAAAAACGCCAATGCTGACCAGATGCTAAAGCGCTCCATCGAATATTATGCTAGCAAGCCAGCCCTCAACATTGAAGGTTTGGGCGAAAAAAATGTGGTCGCTCTGGTTGATGCGGGTCTAGTCTCGTCGATTGCGGATCTGTACACTTTGACGGCGGCGCAAGTCGCGACGCTTGAGCGCTTTGCGGAAATCTCGGCGCATAAACTAGTCGACAATATTCAGGCCAGCAAGAATCCGCCGCTCGCACGTTTCATTACGGCAATCGGAATCCGCCACATCGGCAGTCAGACCGCAATCGATTTGGCGGCGCATTTCAAAACTCTCGATGCACTTCGTGACGCGACCGAGGGCGAACTACTCGAAATGCCGGGCATTGGCAAAACGGTCGCAGAATCTATTTTAGCTTTCTTCTCTGACGAGGATAACCTCGCATTGCTAGATGAATTGGCAAAAAATGGCGTGCGTCCAGAATATCAAGATACAAGCAACGGTAAACTCAGCGGCTTAGCCTTCGTCGTTACTGGAACTCTGGATTCGATGGGGCGCGATGCGGCTGCTGAAAAAATCCGCGCGCTGGGCGGAGAATTCCACAGTAGTGTTGTAAAAAGCACAAACTATCTCGTCGCTGGCCATAATACAGGGAAATCAAAGCTTGAAAAAGCCGCAAAATATGGCACAAAAGTCATCGACGAAGCGGAATTTCTAGAGATTCTTGGCGAATAGAGCATAATCTTAATTAGCACTCTTGACATGCGAGTGCTAATTAATCTACAATAATATAAAGCAGGAATTATTTAATATTCATGCGAAGAATGGAGAGAAATGGTAGACGAATTTAGTGAAATTATGAACCACCTCAGCGAGAATGCTCGCTTCGCTTTGCAGAAGGCGGACTTCTACTCGAAGCGCTACAATCAGGGCTACATGGGCACCGAGCATCTTTTGATGGGTATTCTGGCTCAAGACACATCTTCTGGCGCCAAGATTTTGCGCGACGAGGGCGTTGATTTAGACGAAGTCGAGCGCGCTCAGGGTAAACCCGCCGCCGACGTGCCGGCTGCGCCGATGGCGATGATGTCGCTGTCCGAGGCAACCGTGCTGACTTTGCGCATGTCTCTGAATTTTGCGCGCGAAAACGGCCTCGACGTAGTTGGTACCGAGCACATTATCTATTCAATGGTTCGCCAGCCAAATTCCCGCGCCTCGATTTTGCTCGGTCAGCTTAATGTGGATTTGCAAAAAGTGGCCGAAAACATCGAGGAGATGGTTGAGCAACAGGCCGACGAGGCTAAAATTGAACAGCAAAAACGCAAGGCCGGCAAACGCGCAGGTTTCCGCTTCCTAAGCAAATTTGGCACCGATCTAACCGAGGAGGCTCGCAACGGAAAACTCGACACCGTTATTGGTCGTGAGCAAGAAATCGAACGCGCCGTAACCATACTCTGTCGCCGTACGAAATCCAATCCGGTTCTCATTGGCGAGGCTGGCGTCGGAAAAACGGCCATCGTAGAAGGCTTGGCAATGCGCATCGCCAAAAACGATGTCCCAGACAAGCTGGTCGGCAAGCGAATTTTTCAAGTTGACCTTAGCTCTGTAGTTGCCGGCACGAAATTCCGCGGCGAATTCGAGGAGCGCATCAAGGGGATTATCGACGAAGCGGTCGGCGACGACACGGTGATTCTATTCATCGATGAGCTTCATCTCTTGTCCGGCGCTGGCGCATCGGAGGGCAGCATGGATGCGGCAAACATCCTCAAGCCGGCCCTGGCTCGCAATAACTTAAAACTTATCGGCGCAACTACATTGGACGAATATCGCAAGAGCATCGAAAAAGACAAGGCTCTGGCGCGCCGTTTCCAGACCGTTATGGTCAACGAGCCAAGCCCGACCGTCACATTGCGCATCCTAAAGGGCATCCGCAGTCACTACGAAAATTATCATCAGGTCACAATTTCGGACGAAATCCTCGAGGAGGCAATCACGCTCTCCGAAAGGTATATTTCCGATCGATACATGCCAGACAAGGTAATTGATGTTATCGACGAGGCGAGTGCGATCGCGCGTGTTAATCTCGACAAGCAGGGCGGCAGCAAGTATAAGAAACTAAAAATCGAACTTACTGACCTCGAGGGCAAAATCGAGGCGGCAGCCGACGCTGAAGAATATGAAAAAGCAGCTGAATTCAAGACTCGCGCCGCGCAAATCCAGGAAGAGCTGACGAAACTCGAAAAAGACAACAAAGATTTCAGCAAGACTCCGGCCGTAACCTCCGAGAATCTAGCTACCGCCATTAGTCTGAAAACTGGCATTCCGGTCAGTCGCGTTCACGGCTCCGAGCAAGAGTTGCTCGTCAATCTCGAAAAGCATCTTTCCAAAGAAATTATCGGCCAAGACGAAGCGATCAAGCTCACGAGCAAGGCGATTCGCCGCGGTCGCTCCGGGATTGCGGATCCGCGTCGCCCAATTGGTTCCTTTATCTTCATGGGACCGACCGGCGTTGGTAAGACCGAACTCGCGAAAGTAATCGCTCGCGAAGTCTTTGGCGGCTCTGACGCGCTAATAAAAATCGACATGTCGGAGTTTGGTGAGAAACACAACGTCAGTCGTCTTGTCGGTGCACCTGCCGGCTACGTCGGCTATGATGATGGCGGCAAGCTAACCGAGCAAATCCGTCGTCGCCCGTATTCTGTCGTCCTCTTTGACGAAATCGAAAAAGCTCACCCAGAAGTCTTTAACATTCTGTTGCAAATCCTTGAAGACGGCGAATTGACGGACGGCCAGGGCACGAAGGTAAAATTCAATAACTCGATCATTATTCTGACTAGCAATCTTGGCGCCGACGAAATGTTCCGCGAATCCGAGCTGGGCTTCTCGGTCAAAACTGCCAAAGATCAAAAAGCGCTTGATGCCGAGCATGCTGCGAATGAGGCTTCTGCTATGAAGGCCTTGCGCAAAATTATGCGCCCAGAGCTAGTGAACCGCTTCGATGCCATTATTACATTTAATGCGCTGAGCGCCAAAAACGTCGATAAAATCTTTGACAATATGATCTCAGACCTAAAGAAGCGTCTAGCTACCAAGTCTATTGGTTTAGAACTGGACGATTCCGCTCGCGCTCACCTTATCAGTAAGGGCTATGATACGAAAAACGGCGCTCGTCCGCTACGCCGGACTATCGAAGATGAACTGGAGTCTCTCTTGGCTGACAAAATGCTGGATGGCACGCTCGACAAAGGTTCAATTGCGAAAATCGGCTGTCAGGACGACAAACTAACATTCGCTTTGGGCAAGGAGTAGTATGGCGCAGAAGAAGACTGGCTCATCTGGCAAGCTTATCAAATTCCTGATTACGGCTGTCATTATATTTGGGGCTGGCTTCCTAGTTATTAAAAACGGCGACATTATCGGAGATTACTTCGTGGCGCTTGACTACAAACCGAGCGCCGAAATCGCCGCAATGGTGTCCGAGCTAGAGTTAACCGACGAGGGTATGCGCATCATGAAAGCCTCGCTGCCGGAGGTGCAATCTGCCGAAACCTTCAACAACAACTGTACTTCTTCGGATTCGGATACTTCCGTGCTTGGCTGTTACAGTCAGCGCCGCGTCTATATCTACGAAGTCGAGAATGAGGAACTGAACGGCGTCCAGCAGAGTACCTTGGCGCACGAGCTGCTGCATGCGGTCTGGGAGCGTCGCAAAAACGACGATATCGCGGCCGAACTTCTGATGACCTACGAGCAGCATCGCTCGGAGCTAGACGAACATATGTCGCATTACGATGAGGCTAGCAAGGTGGACGAGCTTCATTCCGTCATTGGGACGCAGCTTCATGATGACGATTTGTCCGAAAAGCTTCAAACTCATTACCAAAAATACTTCAAGAATCGCGCCAAAATCGTCGAATACTATCGCCAATACGAAGAAAAATTTACTAGGCTCGAACAGCGCAATGCTGAGCTAAAAGAAAAAATTGACGACATGACTTCCGACATTCAGGTCCGTTCGACGCAATACGAAAACGACGCGGCGACCCTGAACCGCGACATCGACGTCTTTAACTCACACGCTCGCAATGGCTACTATTCAAACAATGCCAGCTTCACGGCCGATCGCAATCGACTCCTGGCGCGCCAGAGCCAACTCAGCCGCGACTACGATGATATTAATGCCAAAATCGACGAAGTAAACCAACTGATCGAAGAATATAACGCCAACGTCAGTCATTCGAACGAACTTTATTCCAGTATCAATAGTAAAATTAGCGCCCCAGACGAAGCTCTCGGGCAATAGAAAGGAAAACATGCAAGATTATTTAGTGCCAACTGTAATCGAAGAAAATAATCGCGGCGAACGTGCCTACGATATCTACTCGCGCCTCCTCAAGGAACGTGTCATCTTTCTAGGTGAAGATGTAAATCCGCACACGGCCAACCTTGTGGTTGCGCAGCTACTCCATCTCGCCTACGAAGATCCGAAAAAAGATATCAAACTCTACATTAACTCTCCTGGCGGCTCTGTTTATGACGGCCTCGCTATTATCGACACGATGAACTATATCGAGCCGGATGTTCAGACCATCGGCATCGGCCTCCAAGCTTCCATGGGCGCCATGCTCCTGTCTGCCGGCACGAAAGGCAAGCGCTGCGCACTTCCAAACGCGCGCATCATGATTCATCAGCCAAGCTCCGGCACGGAAGGTAAAATTACCGACCAAGAAATCGCGCTCAAAGAAGGCATCTACCTCAAGCAATTACTAGCGGAAATGATGGCGAAAAATACTGGCAAAAAATACGAGCAGATTGTCAAAGATATGGATCGCGACAACTGGATGTCAGCCGAAGAAGCCAAGCAATATGGCATTATCGACGAAATTGTCGGCGCCTAAAAAAACGAAAACCAGTCGCTAGCGGCTGGTTTTTGCTTATGCTATGCTAAAAACATGAAAGATTCATCTCTTTGGGTTCAACTCGCCGTCTATGTGGCGCCAGTAATCATTGGCGGCTTTTTCTTCGCGAGCGGCGTCATTTTTGCAAAAACAAAACTCAAACTAAAACCAGAATTTTGGCGGCTTTCATCGCGTTTATTTTGCCACTGGTTGCACAAGCCGTCTACGGCGCAATAGTCACGAGCCTTCAAGAACCATGCACAATAGAGACTCAGACTGCTTGGTCAAATCTAAAATTCGTCCCGCACGGCTCCGATGTTCCGGCAGACTATCCCGTCATCTGCACTGAATCGGTCCGTCCAGCAAGTGGTGGAGATGCCGAGCTTTATGATGTGTATAGTCGTAGCGCGGTTGGATGCGCAAGTAGCGGAGTCGCTGTCGCAGACTCTAGCATCTGCCAGCAAAAACACTACACTCTAAACGAAGTAGCCACCACTGTCATAAATCATGTTATTTATTGTATCGGCATCATTTCTGTAGCGATGTTTATTCTTGCGATAGTGGCACTCATCGCAAAGAAACACGATGAAGCAATTCGCAAAAAGCAAAAACGGCGTTAATTTGGAGCATAGGGCTGTTCATATTGGCGATTTTCCTGTATGCGGTTGCGAACTTCTCAATCGGATGCGCTGGTTGTCAATAAAATTATCCCCCAGCCTGGCTGGGGGATTTTTCATTCGTTCCGATTAAAATGTTGCATGTCGTGCGATGACGGATAGCTCTGGTGTGCGCGGCGATAGCCGACGAATCTGCGATACCTGGCAGCGCCATAACAATTTCGCTCAAAATACGAACGATTGTCGGATGGGCTTTCGTCGACAAACTCCGGCTTAGAGGCACGAATTGCATGCGTCAGTAATAAGGCGAGCTCCTCCTCGATGACTACCTCTGGTCCATTCTCGTCAATTTTGCCGAGCAGGATGCTGGGATGTAAGCCGAAAGAAGGTCCCATCTGTATTACTGCGCGCATGTGATCGGCCTCGTGCGGAAAGCTCAGCGCCATCACCATGCCGCTCTCTGCATCGACAAGCATGCTTGCGTAAAGCGCGTCATTGGTTTCGTCCGAGCTAACAAAGTCGTATTCCCAGAACTTTCCGTTTTGCTCCGGATTGTCCTCGACGTCGTCCAGCAAACCGTACGACAAACAAAGTCCATGCTCTTCCATCACTTGGTCGATGTCGAACCAGCGCGGATGCCAGATTGCTGCCACCTGGATCAGGCAAAAGGCAACTACTCGCATCAGGCAATAAAGCAGTACCGCAAAGAATACCACCTCGTATGCCGGCATACGGCCGATCAGCGTTATTCCGTAAAATGCGGCCGCCAAAAGGATGACACTGCCTCGGATGGTGTCGAACAGATTTATGATTGCGTCGCTCAGAAACATATACTCTTCTTTCACGAAAATCCCCTCCTTCAGAAACGAATTGATAAAGTGCGACTTTGTGAATATTATACAATAAAAACTAAAATAATCAAACCACAAGCGCGAATGGGCGCCACAATAAAAAGCCCCGCGCGTGGCGGGGCAAAGCTTTAGAGCTTTTGGATTTGGCAGAGATCGCGCTCAAGCTGATTGAGCCGAACGTTGCCTATTGTCTTGCGCCAAAATTTCGGGAAATTTTTTTCGATAGCTCCCCAGATGAAACTTGTCGCAAAGCCGGCGCAGCACAGGGCAATCGCAATGAACGATATCACAGCAAGCGCAATATTGATTTCGCTCAACAACATCGCCGCGCCGCACGCAATCCCGCCAATCGCCGCCAGAATTGGCAGCGATATCAGCGCAACCGTGCAATAAAACTCGCCGTCAGTCAGCAGTTCGTGCGTGCTCTCTGTATTGCAAAGACGTAAAATCTCTTTTTGCTGGCCGCGCGCCAACTCTCTGACATGCGCAACGACGTCCTCGTCGGCTGTTCCGCTTTCAGATAGCATCTCCGCGGTTTCGTGTACTTCGCGCATGGCGTCTGCCATTCTTACGCGTCTTGGGAGGATAAGTTCCTTATCCAATCCAATCACTCTCCTTTTGAAATATTCGAGCGCCAATCGCGGCGCCATTTCTCTATTATATCAAAAAATTGGCAAAATGTCAAATTTGCGCTCATGCTTTTCGGTAAAAATATCCGTGCTAAACTATAAACATGGTAAAAGCGAGGTCAAAATTTGTTTGTCAGAACTGTGGCGCTAGTTACGCAAAATGGGCTGGGCGCTGCGAAAACTGCGGTGAGTGGAATACTTTAGTAGAGCAGGCGGCGTCCGTCGATACGGAGGCAAAAACCGCCATCGCGCGCGGCTCGAT
>OCVV011347299.1_pt1 | contig 24635 bp, 18 predicted proteins | sample 1539721 | NCBI WGS metagenome assembly OCVV01 (sample SAMN02144230, study PRJEB22623) | gut metagenome | biome: sheep rumen | host: Ovis aries | place: New Zealand
GAATAGAATTTTTTGAAGTGCGCTCTTAAAGGTGAATATATAAAACTCACTTTTAAGAGGTACTTTTTTTCTAATTTTATCCTGTTTTATAGCACTTTTTGCAATTCCGTTCATATTAAATATATGAGTGTACGAAGAGACACGGATTGAGCGAAAGACAATTCCCCAGTCGGTGTACAAGACATTCAGGAACGATGTGAGCATGTTAATTGACGGAAGACTCATAGTCTTTGTAGAGCACCAAAGCACACTGAACGAAAACATGCCCCTAAGGTTTCTGTGTACGGAATGGTTCCTGCAAGAGCGCGCTACAGGAGGAGTCTAGTAAAAATACCCTCGCCAGAATTCTATGTGTTCTACAACGGAAGTGAGACTTCCCCCAGTGAGGATGAACTAAGGCTGTCAGACGCATTCCTTGTGCCACAGGAAGAGCCCTTTTGCGAACTTAGGGTAAGGTTCGAGAACATCTCGGGAAAGGAAGGCGGAAGTGTAAAAGGAAAGTTGCCAATCCGTGAGAACTGTGGTATCCTAAGGGAGTACTGCCAGTTCATGGAGCTAGTGTTCCGCAGAAAGGCAGAGATGCGTGACGGAGACGGACGAGACTGCTATGAGGCAGCAATCCGAGAAGCGGTTTCCCGAGGAATCCTTACAGACTACCTAAGCCGCAAGGGAACGGAGGTGATGAACATGTTCATAGACGAATACGACTACGCAACCGACATAGCCGTACAAAGGGAGGAAGCCTTCGAAGACGGAATGGAGCAAGGCATGGAAACTGGCTTAAAGCAGGGCATCTCCCAGGCTACTCGTGACCTTGCACTCAACATGCTAAGAATGAACCTCTGTTCCGTAGAAAAAATTGCACAGGCTACAGGCCTGTCTCTGGAAGACATAGAGGCTCTTGCAAAAGGACTTGTTTAGATTTGCAGCCCGGTGTGCATTTTTCATTTCCCTACTGTGCAAAATTAGTTCAGTGTGTTACACTTAAAATATGAATGTTTTGTGGTATAAAAAACCAGCAAAAGACTGGAATGAAGCCCTGCCTGTAGGAAATGGACGCCTTGGTGCGATGGTTTTTGGTCGCACGGGACATGAAGTAATTGAATTAAACGAAGAATCTGTTTGGTCTGGTAGTTTCCACGACCGCAACAATTATAGCTGCCTTCATAATCTAGAAAAAGTTCGAACCCTTATGAAACAGGGTTTTGTTCAGCAAGCACAAGAACTTGCCTATCAGACTATGACAGGTAATCCTTCTCAGCAGCCAATGTATCAAACTGCGGGTAAACTGAACATAGACTTTTTTACTGCTGACTGCAAGGGCATTCAAGGACCTGTTGGTTCAAGTGCACCTGTGTTTGAAAATTGTCAAACATACCGCCGTGAACTTGATTTGGAAACAGCCATTGCAACAACTGTTTTTTCTGCAGAAAGTGAAACACCGAGTACCGCATATTTTGCTCGTAACAGTGCCGGAAATACAATAACATATACTCGAGAAGTATTTATTTCTGCAAAGACAGATGTCATAGCTGTTCACCTTGCAGCCTCTGCTCCAGGAAGCATTTACTTTAGAGCTTCTTTTGACCGTGGCGATTACGCAACAAAATCATATTGTCTTTCTGATGATACTATTGTTATGGAAGACACACATGGTATTCCTTTTGCAGCAGTTGCTACAGCTGTTACTGATGGAGGAACTATTTGTGCACGTGGAGACTGTCTGTGTGTTGAAGCTGCAGATGAAGTTACTATTTACATTGATATTCAGACTGCCTTCCGAAATAAACGATACTTCCGTAAGCAAGGCAATGTTGGAACAAAATTAGATACACTTGCACTGTGGTGTCGTGACCGTGCCTTAAAGAATGTTTGCTTTGCAACTGGTGCTCCGTATCCAGCAAACCGCGAAAATCATATTTCAGAATATGCTTCATGGTATAACACAAGTTCACTTTCTTTGTCTAAAGGAGAAGACGACGAAGACTTTAACCGTGACGCACAAATCGCAACCGATGAACTTTTGGCAACGAAACCCCAAAGCCGTGCTCTTGCTCAACTATACTGGAACTACTGTCGCTATCTGCTTATTTCGTGCAGTCGTAAGCCAGGCACTCTTCCTGCAAACCTTCAAGGTCTGTGGAATAAAGACATGACTCCTCCCTGGGGCAGTAAGTATACTATCAATATCAATACCGAAATGAATTATTGGCCAGCAGCTTTGTGTTCTCTCGAAGAAACAGAACTGCCTCTTTTCGACCTGCTTTCTCGTGCTTACAAAAACGGAAAGAAAACTGCACGCGTTATGTACGGCTGTTCAGGCTACATGGCACATCACAATTTAGATTTGTGGGGAGATACCGCACCGCAAGATAAGTGGATTCCTGGAACCTACTGGACTTTGGGAGCAGCATGGCTTGCAACGCATATTCGCGAACATTATGAATATACTTTGGACAAAAAGTTCCTGCGTAAAAATTATTATCTGTTACGCGATGCGTGTCGTTTCTTTACTGAATATTTGACTGAAGACGAAAGTGGAGATCATTTAGTGGTCTTCCCTTCTGTGTCTCCAGAAAATACATATCGACTTTCAGATGGACAAGCAGCTTCATTTAGTAGAGGTTGCGATATGGATAACCGAATTCTTGAACACTTGTTCCATGCAACAATTGATTCAGCAAAAAATTTGGGTATTTCTGTTCATGATGATGATGTCATGCGAATAAAAAATGCACTGGCAAAAATTGAACCACCTGTTGTTACCGCTGACAATACAATCCGCGAATGGCCCATGAAGTGTGAAGAAACAGAACCTGGTCACCGTCACATGAGTCAGTTGTACGGTTTGTTCCCGGGACACAGTATTCATGTTAACCGTTCACCGCTTTTAGCAAAGGCCGCACACAATACAATAGAAAAACGCCTTGCTAACGGAGGAGGTCATACGGGTTGGTCTCAGGCTTGGATAATGAACTTTAGAGCAAGTTTGCATGAAGGCGAAGAAGCACATCGTTCTTTTGTATCACTCATGGAAAAATCTACATTACCCAATCTGTTTGACAATCATCCTCCTTTCCAAATTGATGGAAACTTTGGAACGCTGACAGCAGTAACACGCATGATTGTTCAGACACAGTTGGTTTCTGATGCAGTTGAATGTGAACTTCTTCCTGCTTTGCCAGAGTCATGGAAAGACGGTTCTTTAACAGGAGTTTCTCTCAAGGGCAACCTAAAACTGGATGTGTCTTGGAAAAATGGCGCTTTGGAAAGTGCACGCATTTACGCTAAGAATGAAGCTAACTATATGGACAGTGTGATTATTTGTTACAAGGGTAAACGGTATGACGCACGCATTAACGGTGGCTCGCTTAACGTTATGAACATTCTGCCAACCACCGTCTAAGTGCTTGTTTTAGTAGGCGTAAGCTTTAACAGAAACTTCGTCTACTAAACTTTGTAGATTTTCCTGTTCAATCTGATCGCAGAAGACACGCAACTGAGCAGGAGAAAAATACAGTTCTTCGTAAGGAGAGTATGTACTCTGTGTTGTTGATGATGGCGCAGAAGCAAAACGAATTACAAAGTAGGGCAGGCCGTCAATAAACTTGCAGTTGGTATGAAACTTAGCATTTTTTGCTCCGTTAGCAGGAGTTGCAACACCCCACCAAACATCACAAATTCCCGAATAGAATGAATTGGTATTGGTTGGTTTTTCGTCAACAAGTGTTTGTGATTCCTGTTTTTCCAAGAAAGTTTGAGCAGCCTTTATAATGCCTTCTCGTGACTGCTGATTTATAATGAAGCACAGACTGTTTGCTCCACCACGGTAATAAATTTCGATTGTATTACTGCGGGGCGCCAAATAGAATTTAGTTATTTGCTTTACCTTTAACTTACCAAAACTTAATGTCATGGCAAAAAATTCGTCTAGTTGAATAGGGTCAAAATCACCAAGTGTAGTGGGGTAGCGAGTAACATTTGCTGTAGAAAGAGGAGTCGATGCTATAGCCGTAGGTTCATAAGCACCTGTGTCACCGTAAGCAGCAAGAACATCGCTTGATGTTTTAGAACTTGCGCAAGAAGTAAAAGCAGCACATAAGGCTGCAGTGGCCATTAAAGCCCAAACTGATTTATTCATAAAAACCTCGTTAGTATTTGTATACTAGTATAACACTTTTGTTCCCAAAAGGAAACATGTGAAAAAATTACAGTCAGAAACGCAAATAAATGCGATTGTTTTCTATACTAAATGTAGTACAATAAGCACATGGCATATCTTATAGGTGTTGATTTAGGAACAAGCGGAACAAAAACCGTGTTGTTTGACGAGGTAGGAAGTATTCTTGCTTCGAAGACAGTAGAATATTCTCTGTATCAGCCTCAAAATGGATGGGCGGAACAAGACCCGGCAGACTGGTGGCATGCAACTTGCGACGGTATTCAATCAGTTTTAAAAACCGCTTCTGTCAAAGCTTCAGAAATAAAAGGCATAGGCATAAGCGGACAAATGCATGGTCTTGTCATGTTAGACAAAAACGGCACCGTTCTTAGAAAAAGCATTATTTGGTGTGACCAGCGTACTGCAGCTGAATGTGAAGAAATAACACAAGCTGTTGGTGCAAAACGTCTTATAGAAATTACCGCTAACCCGGCGCTTACTGGTTTTACCGCAAGTAAAATTCTGTGGGTTCGTAATCATGAACCAGAAGTGTACGAAAAGTGTGCTCACATTCTTCTTCCCAAAGATTATATTCGTTACATGCTTACTGGTGAATTTGCAACTGAAGTAAGTGATGCAAGTGGTATGCAGTTGCTCGATGTTCCTGGGCGTAAGTGGTCAGACGAAGTTCTTGAAAAATTACATATAGATAAAGCGCTTCTTGCAAAAGTGTATGAATCTCCGGAAATAACAGGAACGGTTACTGCTTGTGCTGCCCAACTGTGTGGTTTAGTAAGTGGTATTCCAGTTGTTGGTGGTGCAGGCGATAATGCAGCTGCTGCTGTGGGAACAGGAACTGTATGCGATGGAACAGCCTTTACCACTTTGGGAACAAGCGGTGTTGTCTTTGCGCATACAGACAAACTGTGTATTGATCCGCAGGGAAGAGTGCACACTTTCTGTTGTGCGGTTCCTGGTGCCTGGCATGTTATGGGCGTAACTCAAGCTGCATGTCTTTCGCTTAAATGGTTTAGAGACACTTTTTGCACTGATGAATCTTACGCTGCACTTGATAAAGCGGCAGAAAAAATTCCTATAGGTTGCGACAAACTTCTGTATCTTCCCTATCTTATGGGAGAAAGAACTCCGCATTTGGATCCTGATTGTCGTGGTGTATTCTTTGGACTGTCAGCAATGCATACGAAAGCACATTTAACTCGTGCGGTTATGGAAGGTGTTGCATACAGTCAGCGTGATTCTGTTGAAGTATTGCGTTCGATGGGCGTCACTATAACAGATATGCTTGCTTGTGGTGGCGGCGGAACAAGTCCTCTGTGGCGTCAAATGCTTGCAGACATATATGCTTGTCCAGTGAAGACCGTTGCAAGTAAAGAAGGTCCCGCATTAGGAGTTGCAATTCTTGCGGCAGTTGGAACAGGACTGTATGCAAGTGTTAGTCAGGCGTGTAAAGAAATTATCAAGATAAATCCTGCTCAGAATCCTATTGCATCAAATTCAGCTGCGTATGAAAAAGTGTATGCGCTTTATACCAGCTTATATCCTGCACTTAAAAACAGTTTCAAACAGTTAAGTGCTTTGGAGGTTAAATAATGAAAGTAAAGACAGTGTTTTCAAAATCATTTGCATCTTACGGAACAGTGCTTGACGGTTACGATGTTTCTGACTTAGTCAAAGCGCTTGAACAAAATACTCCTTGTCCCAAAGATGCAACGGTATACCAACCGTCAGAAAAAACTCTTGAAGCACTTCCGCTTATGCAACAACTTACAAATAATGCATACGGTGGCATGAACATTCAAATTGGTTATTGCAATGGATTTAATACAAAACTGAATTGTTTGGAATATCATCGTGGTAGCGAACTGAACATACCAGCAACAGACATCATTCTCTTGCTTGCAAAAAAAAGTGATGTTAAAAACGGTATGCTTAACACAAAAAAAGTTGAAGCCTTTTTTGTTCCAGCAGGAACGGTTGTTCAAATTTACGAAACGACTTTGCACTATGCTCCCTGTTGTGCATTTGAAGGAACAAAAGCAAATGAAGGTTTCCGTGTAGCGATTGTTCTTCCGCGCGACACTAACACCGAAAAACCTCAGCTTACCGCCTACAACGGAGAAGACAAACTCTTGTGGGCAAAAAACAAATGGCTTATAGCTCATCCTGTTTCAAATGAAGCAAAGCAGGGTGCGTTTGTAGGGTTAACTGGAAAAAATATAGATTTGCAGAACGAATAGGAGTGTATCTGTATGGAAAAATTAACAAATATTCCCGACGTAAAATTAGGAATTATTGCAGTAAGCCGTGACTGCTTTATTATTTCGCTGTCAGAAAAAAGACGAAAGGCAATTGTGAGTGCTTACAAAGGACAGTTGTACGAAGCAAAGACAACAGTAGAAAACGAAAACGACATGCTTAAAGCAGTAGACGAAGTTAAAAATGCTGGCTGTAATGCACTTGTTGTTTTCTTAGGTAACTTCGGACCAGAAACACCAGAAACACAAATTGCTCAGCGCTTTGATGGACCGTGTATGTTTGTTGCAGCAGCAGAAGAAACAGGAAGCGATTTAATTAACGGTCGAGGTGATGCATATTGTGGAATGTTGAACTGTTCATACAATCTTAACCTGCGACACATTCCTGCTGTTATTCCAGAGTATCCGGTGGGAACTGCAGAAGACATTGCAAAAATGATTGAAGACTTTGTTCCTGTTGCACGCGCAATTATTGGATTGAAGAATCTTAAAATCATTACCTTTGGACCACGCCCTCAAGATTTCTTTGCTTGTAACGCACCCATTAAAGGTTTGTATGATTTGGGAATTGAAATTGAAGAAAACTCTGAACTTGATCTTTTAGTTTCTTACCGTGCACACAAAGATGACAAACGCATTGAAGAAGTTGCAAAAGATATGGCTCAAGAGTTGGGCATGGACGGAAACAATTATCCTGATATGCTTCCTCGCATGGCACAGTTTGAACTGACACTTTTAGATTGGGCAGAACAGCACAAGGGCAGTCGCAAGTATGTTGTCTTTGCAGATAAGTGTTGGCCTGCATTCCCCAAAGAATTCGGTTTTGAACCTTGCTATGTAAACAGTCGTCTTGCAAGCAGAGGAATTCCTGTTGCTTGTGAAGTTGATATTTTTGGTGCTTTGTCTGAATACATTGGAACATGTATTTCTGGAGAATGTGTTACCTTGCTTGATATCAATAATACTGTTCCTAAAGATTTGTACGAGAGCGACATCAAGGGTAAGTTCAATTATGCATACAAACTGGAAGATACCTTTATGGCATTCCACTGTGGAAATACACCCTTCTGCAGATTGAACAAACAGTCAAAACCAGGCGTAAAGTATCAGCTTATACAAAACCGTCTGCTTGAAAACGGCGGAACACCAGACTTTACTCGTGGAACTCTTGAAGGCGATATTGCAGCAAGTAAAATAACTTTCTTCCGTTTGCAGTCGAGCGCAGACACTAAACTAAAAGCATACATTGCTCAGGGAGAAATTCTTCCCGTTGCAACACATTCTTTTGGTGGCATTGGAGTATTTGCAATTCCAGAGATGGGTCGCTTCTACCGTCATGTTTTGGTTAGCAAGAATTATCCTCATCACGGTGCTGTTGCATTCTGTCATGTCGGAAAAGCACTTTATACTTTGTTCAACTATTTGGGCATAACGGACATTTCATATAATCAACCTGCGGGAGTTTTGTACGCTGATGAAAACCCCTTTGCATGATATAAGGCATTTCTAAACTTATCCCTGCGGGCCCTCCTTCCTGCAGGGATTTTTTTTTCTTGACGGATTATTTTATGTATTCTACAATATAATTGTAATGGAATTTATTCAGACGAAAGAAAAGAAACACCTCAGTCAGACTATAGCAAAGGGCTATTTGCTTTTTGTTATACTTTTGTGTTGTCTTTTGTGTTCTGTCAATTACACAATATACGAAAGAAATATGTACTCACGCTTTGAGGCAAGTCTTACGAATGTTCTTTCTTATGTACAAACACAAATTGATGTTGATGATCTTGCAGAATGTATTCGTACGGGAGAAAAATCTGAAAGGTTTTATGAACTTCAGAATTTTATAGATAACTTCAAAGATGCAGTTGATATTCATTACTTGTATATAATTCGTCCACTTAATACAGAAGCTGTAGATAATGTTATGAACATAATGGCTGCTATGAATGCTTACGAAAGAGAATATGAACAAGACTTGGCAGTGCATTTGAATGAACTTACAGGCGATGATTACTCTGTTGCTTCGGTAACAAAATATATGAATGCGACAAAAACGAAAGATATTTCTTTTTTTGTTTCCGATTTTGAAAAAGGTGGATACTTTATTGATTATACAGGAACGCTTCCACTTTATACTTCAAGCGGAGAGTATGTTGCTCTTTTGTGTGCCGACATGGATATTTCTGAAATAAATGAATTTATTCGAAATTCGTCAATAGTCAATGTAATACTTATTCTTTCTTTGGGTGCAATTTTTATTATTCTGTTCTATGTGTGGTCTAACATTAACATTGCGCGACCGCTTCAAAAGTTGGAAAAAACAGTTTCAACTTTTGCCTATCAGCACAAAGGAAAAGAAGATGTTGATTCTATTGTTATTGAAGATCCAGGAATTCATACAAATAACGAAATTGAATCGCTTTCAAATTCTGTTGTTAAAATGTCAAAAGACATGCAACGGTATGTAAGACACATTATAGAAACTGAAAGCAGAGCGCGTGCACTTTCAGAAATGGCAAATACAGATACACTTACTGGTTTGCAGAATAAAAATGCCTTTGAAGCGTTTATTAATTCAGTTGATGAACGCATAAAAGCAGGAAGTACCGAATACGCTGTTATAATCATAGACTTAAATAATCTTCGTGAACTGAATGATACATACGGATACGAACGTGGTAATGCTTATATCAAAATGTCGAGCAATATCATCTGTCATGTTTTTTCTCATTCACCAGTATTCAGAATTGGTGGAGATGAATTTGCTGTTGTGCTTAAAGGTGAAGATTTTGACAATAGACTTAGTCTTGTTGATGAAGCTACAGATTTGTTCCATGTTGCAGAAAATAATGAAAATGTAGATCCGTGGGAACGACTTTCCTGCGCAATCGGCATAGCAGATTTTGAAGTTGGAACAGACCGTTCCATAAAAGATTCAATTAATGAAGCAGATAAAAATATGTATTCCATTAAACGAGCCATGAAGGCTGAACGAAAAAAATAGATTATGACAAAACTAACGTTTCGAGACGCATCAGTTGAAGATGCAGAAGTAGTTCGTGCAATTTATGCACCTTATGTTTTGAATACTGCAGTTACTTTTGAATATGATGTTCCTTCGGTTGAAGAATTTCAAAAGCGTATTGCAGATACAAGGGTTCACTTTCCGTACATTCTTGCGCTTTCAGATGGTGTGGTGTGTGGTTATGCCTATGCACATCGTTTGCACGAAAGAAAAGCCTTTGACCCAAGTGTTGAAATTTCTATTTATCTTGAACAAAGTTGCAGAGAAAAAGGGTTTGGTTCACAATTGTATAATGAACTAGAAAAACGTTTACGAACTGCTGGTTTTGCTTCAGCTTATGCTCTTGTTGCTGCAACAGAACGACCACATGATTCTTACTTAACAGATGCAAGTATACGCTTTCATACCAAGATGGGATTTGAAATTGCAGGAAGACTTTCTCACTGCGCAAACAAATTCAATCTGTGGTATGACCTCGTCTACATGCAAAAGCACTTTATAGAATTTCCTAAAGACTGCTAACAGCGTTTTGTTTGTTCTGTTAGTGTGCGTAGTTTGTTCCACGGAGCTTCTGAAAGTTGTTTTTCTGTTGCACGCCAGCGCCAGTTGTTGCCTAGTGTTGACGGAATGTTCATTCGCGCAAATGTTTCAAGACCCAATATATCTTGCATAGTAAGAATACAAGTGTCGGACACACATTCCATAGCGGCTTTCATCATTGCAGGTGCCAGTTGCCCTTGATTGTTTACATGTAAATACTTGAGTGCAGTATCTATATCTTCTTTAGGTGAATGATTAATCCATCCTAAGAGAGTGTCGTTGTCATGTGTTCCTGTGTAGACAACAGAAGTATGCTCGTAGTGTTCTGGTAAATAGTCATTTTCTTCGCGTGAGTCAAAAGCAAATTGCAATACTTTCATGCCTGGAAAGCCTGAATCCTTTCGCATTTGTTTTACTTCATCAGTTAGAAAACCTAAATCTTCTGCAATGACAGCTGCATCGGGGGCATGTTTTTTAAATTCAGTGAACAGTTGCAAACCAGGACCTTTGCGCCAGACACCATTTTTTGCAGTTGTATCTTGTGCGGGAATACAATAGTAAGATTCAAATCCGCGGAAGTGATCTATACGAAGCACATCGTAAATAGCAAGATTATAAGTAAGGCGAGTAATCCACCACTGATAGTTTTGTTTCTTTAGAACATCCCACTTGTAAACAGGATTCCCCCACAACTGACCGTCAGCAGCAAATGCATCTGGCGGACAACCAGCAACTTCTTTCGTGTCAAAAATTTTTGGATTAGCCCACACATCAGAACTGTCAGAAGAAACGTAAATTGGTAAATCGCCTATAATGCGAATGCCTTTTTTGTTTGCATATTGTTTTAACGACTTCCACTGTTTGAAGAACAAATACTGTAGCATCTTGTAGTAACGAATGTCGTTGTAACAAATGTTTTTCCAGTTTGCAAGCGATTCAGGATTGCGTGTTCGTATATCTTCTTCCCATTGATGAAAAGAAATGCCTCCGTGTTTGTCTTTAATTGCCATGAACAACGCATAGTCTTCTAACCAAAATGAATTCTCTTTGCAAAAAATTTCAAAATCTGTAGGAAGGTTTTGTTCAAACTTTTGGTGAACAGCACGAAGCAATTTGTGTCGTTCAATGTACAGCACTCCGTAATCTACAAAGCGTTCGTCGTTTGCCCAATGTGTGTGTTTCCAATCTGCTTCGTTTAGAAGTCCATCTTTTTGTAATAGTTCCAAATCAATAAAGTAAGGATTTCCTGCGTAGGTTGAAAAACTTTGATACGGAGAATCACCGTAACTGGTTGGACAAATAGGTAGAATTTGCCAGTAACTTTGTTTTGCATTTGCAAGATAATCAACAAAAGTATATGCGCTTGCACCTAAGGTTCCTATTCCGCCAGGGCCAGGAAGAGAGGAAATGTGCATCAGAATACCTGAAGCACGGTTATGTAGAAAGTTCATTTAGCGTCCTTGGAATTTTTAATTCCGTTTGTAAACGCTTTCACCTGCAATAAATTCAAATGGAACTAATTGATGACTGCACGGTTTTTTGCGTTCAATGTTATCAAGCAACGCATCAAGACCCCGTTCTGCAAGTTCATTCAAAAGTTGACGAATTGTAGTAAGACGCGGACACATGTAGTCTGCGATTTCCAATCCGTCGAATCCGGTAACAGAAATATCTTTTGGTACGGTGTAGCCCAGATCATTTAATCTTCGTATTGCACCAATTGCCATAACATCTGCCATGGTGAATATAGCTGTCATGTCTGGGTTTGCTTTAATGAGCTGTTCTGCAGCAGCGGCACCTTCTTGGAGTGAATACTTAGCAACTGCATACTGAGTTTCTTTGTTAAAAGACAGACCGTGCTTTTGCATGACTGAAAGAAAACCGTTGTAGCGGCGTTGTGTCAGTTCTGAAGAAGCAAGGTCTCCTCCTATTACACCGATATTTGTATGTCCGTTTGCAACAAGATGTTCTGCCATGCACTGAGCAGCTGCAATGTCATCTGTGCTTACGCTAGACAGTCTGTTGTTCTGTACATCATTTGCTTGGTTGGTAATGATGACACAGGGAGTTTGAATATTTGCAAAATCTTCTTTGTAAGAATCAGGGTTACCACCTGCGAAAATAAGTCCAAGTGGTCGATGCTTTTGACATACCATGTATGCCTGTTTTGCTTCGTTATCGTATTCATCAAGTACTACTACATTGGTTGTGTAAGGAAGATGTTCCATTCTTTTTTGAATCCGTTCCACAAGTGAATTAAGAAGAATACTTGATGTTCCTTTCATTAAGATGGCAATAGTTTTATTGTCCTGAGAGCGCAACATTTTTGCACTTTGGTTTGAGACGAAACCATATTTGTCAACAACGGCAAGGACACGTTCTCTCATCTGATCGCTTACATCAGGATGGTTGTTCAAAACACGAGAAACAGTTCCTAAGCCACAGCCGCACTCACGGGCAATATCTTTTATTGTCATGTGTTTTATCCTTTTACTGCTCCAGAGATAACACCTTTTATGATGTACTTCTGCGATGCAAGATAGAAAATGATTATGGGAATAATTGCCAAAACAAGCATGGCCATGAATCCACCGTAATCAGTTGCACCATATGCGCCTTGCATTGCAATCTGAATGGCAACAGGAATTGTTTTGTTATCTGTTCCCAAAACTAAGTAGGGAAGCAAATAGTCATTCCAAATCCACATTGCATTTAAGATAGCAACGGTAATGGCTGTTGGTTTAAGCACAGGAAAAACAACTAAGAAGAATGTCTGCAAAGGATTGCATCCGTCAATTTCGGCGGCTTCTTCTAGATCAAGCGGGATTGATTTAATAAATCCACAGAACATGAATACTGCAAGTCCTGCACCAAAACCAAGATACACGAAGTTTATGCCCACAACATTATCGAAGTTAAGACGGTTAACAATAAATGTCATGGTGTACATAACCATCTGGAACGGTACAATCATACTGAATGTAAACAAATAATACAAGCCTTTGGAAAATTTGTTTTTGACGCGAACTATAAACCATGCTGTCATTGAAGTACAAATTAAAATGAGCGACACTGAAAGAATGGTAATGAAAACAGAACGCATAAACGAAACAAAAAATCCAGAAGTTCGTAATCCATTAAGATAGTTTTCAAACCCAACAAATGTTTCTTCGGAAGGAAGAGCAAATGGTGCACTTGAAATAAACAATCTCGATTTGAAAGAGTTCATTACTACGAGTGCAATGGGAATCAAAAATACAGTAGCAAGAATAACCAGTAGCGCAAAAACTATGGTGTCGCTTGCGTGACGATTGCACAGATTGCGTTTCATTGTTCAACCTCCTTCTGAGAAGTGAGCTTTAACTGAACAAATGCAATAACTGCTACAATGATAAAGAACATGACAGCTTTTGCTTGACCTACACCCTGCCAACCAATTCTTCCGTAGAAGGTGTTGTAAATGTTGAGAGCAAGCATTTCTGTTGAGTTTTCTGGAGCACCCGCAGTAAGTGCAAGGTTCTGGTCAAACATTTTGAATGTGTTTGAAAGTGTTAAGAACATGCAGATAGTTATTGAAGGCATAACCATTGGAATTTTTACGCGGAACAATGTTTTTATGGAAGATGCACCATCAATCTGAGCTGCTTCTATTATGTCGCCAGGAATGTTTTGCAAACCAGCAATGTAAATAACCATCATGTAACCTATAAGCTGCCAGTTGGTCAAAATTACCAGTCCCCAGAAACCGTATTGAGTTTTGTAGGTAATGTCTACTCCAAAAGGAGAAAGTACTCCGTTTATGAGTAAGTTCCAAATGTAACCCAAAACAATTCCGCCTATGAGGTTAGGTAAGAAGAAGACAGAGCGGAATATATTTGTTCCCTTTAGTCCACGAGTAAGCATAAGTGCAAGTGCAAAAGCAAGTACATTAACAGTTACCATTGAGACAATAGTAAAGAGCGTTGTAAAAGCAAGTGCATGCACAAACTCTTTGTCAAAGGTGAATGCTTTGATGTAGTTGTCGAATCCTACCCACTTTGCATTTGTTACAACTGTAAACTTTGTAAAGGAAAGTCCTATGCCCATAAGAAAAGGCACAATAAAAAACAGTGTAAAGGCAAGCAATGTTGGAAGAACAAAAATAGGAAAGTATTTTGAAAGTGATTTTCTCATAATGTTTTCCTCGTAAAAAAAGGACTGCCCAACAAGTGTACTATAGTTTCGCTTTTTGGACAGCCCGTTAATGGTGTTGAATTGTTTCAGATTATTCTGAAGCGCTACTTTCGCGTTCCCAACTTGAAACAACTTCGCTTGCTACAGAAGCCCACTCTTTTGTTCCCTGTGCATACTTCAACAAAGATGCACCAAAGTCATCTTTAAATTTCTGAGAGGGGAAGAGTGTAAAGTTCCATGCAACAGAAGTAACTCCAGGCATTGCCATCCAGCGAGCAATTTCTTTTGCAAGAGGATCTGTTGGTCGTTCTGCTTCGCTAAAGGTATCGAAGGGAGCAATGAAGCCCAGTTTGTTTGTTACATAGTTCTTTCCAGTTTCGCTTGAATACAGCCAGTAGATAAAGTCTGCTGTTGCTTTCTGATCTGCTTCAGAAGCTTTTGAGTTAATGCAGTAAAAGTTTTCTGTTCCAATACACAGACCTTGACTTTCTTCACCAGAAGCACCAGTGTAGATAGGCAGGAACTTAACATTTTCTGCTTTAACTTTGTTTCCCGTTACACCACTAATTTGTCCCCATGCCCAGTTTCCGTTCTGAACCATAACACATTTTTCCAGAGCAAATTCTGACATAGAGTCGGTAACTGTTTTTGTTCCTACAGTCTTGCGGTCAACAGTTGAATTGTTAAGGTAAAGATCAAAGATGTTGCGGAAGTTGTCACCATAGCTAAAGCTGATTTTCTTTGTTGCATCAGAAGCAAGGTCTACATTTCCTGTTTTGAATTCATAATATACAGGAAGGTTTGCAAGGTGAGTCTGCCAGCGCCAATCTTCTCCGGCTTTGAGTGAAGTAGAAGCGAATACACCGTCAATGCCAAGTGCTGCTTTATTTTTCTGCATATCTTCTACAAGAGCTTTAAGTTTTGCAAAAGTGTTTATTTCATCCATGCTCTTGTAAGGAGTTGCTTTTGAAGGTAATGCAAAGTATTTGTCAGTTAAGGCAGCGTTGTAAATAATTCCGTAACCTTCAACAACATAGGGAATACCATACACTTTTCCATTTGCGGTAACAGCCAGAGATTTGTCTGACAGGTGCTGATACAGTTGAGTGTTGGTTAAATCTGCACAGTAGTCAGCCCAGCTTGCGTATCCACGAGGTCCGTTAATCTGGAAGAGAGTGGGTGCTTCTTTGGTTGACATTTTTGACATAAGGGTTGATTCATACGAATTGTTTGCTGCGGTTTCGACAATAACTTTTACACCCGTTTCTGCTTCGTAAGCAGCGGCAAGTTCTTGGTACACTTCTGCAACTTCGGGTTTGAAGTTAAGATAGCGTACGGTTGGGGTAGAGTCTTTTTTTCCGCAAGATGCAAACAGACATGCTGCAGCAACAACTGCAACAGCAAGGCCCTTAAGGTTGTTCATTTTTTTCATAGATTCCTCCTGATTTTCTGGCATGTTTTCCAGCATCGCAACAGGAAACGATACTGGAAACGATACCAGTTAAGGTTAGTATCACATGGGATTTTTAATTTGTCAAGAAAAATTTTAAAGAAATTCGCCTTTTTTTGGGGAATTTTTGAAAAGGGGATGACCAATAAGTATGAGTCATTGCCGTGCTCGTCACGGCAATCTCTTGTATTGTAATTAAATGGATTTTCGGATCAAGCCCGAAAATGACACTTTTTGAACTTATTGGACAGCCCTCTATTTTGTCATGATGCCTTAGACTTTAAACTGGTCGACTTGTTTACCCATGCTAGTGATTGATTTTTCCATAAGCTGAGAAATTTCGGTAAGCATGTTACCCAGTTCGTTAATTTTTTCTGCACTAGAACTCATTTCAGTTACGCCTTGTTGCATGTTTTCACTACCGCTCTTTAACATGCTAACTTCATTCATAATTGTGCGGCTGTCGGTTGCCATTTCTTTTGAAGCAGAACGAACTTGCAGTGTACTGTCATTCATACCATGCAGGGCTTCGGTAATTTGAACAGAGCCTTCTTTCTGTTCAGTCATAGCTGCTTTTATTTGCTGAACCAAAGAGTCTGTTTCGTGAATTTCGCTTGCAAGCTGAGCGTATCCCTGAACACCTTTTTGTGTTGCGGTAACAACAGAAGCTATAGTCTCTTGGATTCTACTTAACTGTTCACCAATTGTTTTAGACTGAGTTGAAGAGGTTTCTGACAGTTTACGAATTTCGTCTGCAACAACAGCAAAACCTTTTCCGGCTTCTCCTGCATGTGCTGCTTCGATTGCTGCATTCATAGCGAGTAAGTTTGTTTGTTCTGCAATAGATGCAATAACTTGGTTTGCTTCACTCAAAAGTTGTGACTGTTTGTCGATTTCGCTAATTTGGAATTGCAGTTCTTCTTGTGTGCGTGCACCACTTTGTGCATCTGACTCAAGTTTACCAAATGAATCTGCCATTTTTTCGACAGAGCGATTTACTTCGCTTATGTTGCCAATCATTTCTTCTACTGCGGTTGAAGCACCTTGTACTGCTTCTGCCTGAGAAGAAACTAACTGTTCAAGAGATGCAACGCTACCAAGAATACGTTTAACATTGTCTGCTGTTTGTGTTACACCGTCATTTTGTGTTGCAAGATTTTTGCCTACTTCTTCAATACTTGCACTAATCTGTGTAATAGCAGACATTGTTTTGCTGGTAGACTGTTCAAGTTTTTCACCAGCTTCGTTAAGTGAAGTTTTTGCTTGCTTCATGCTCTTGATGATGTCTTGCAGTTTTTCTGAGTACACATTAAAACTTTCTGCTACATCGCCAATTTCGTTTTTAGTTTTAACACTAATTCTTCCAGTAAGATCTGCTTTGCCTTGTGCAATCTGTGAAGCACTTTCGCTAATGCTGTTACGAATTATTTTGAGCGGGCGAATAACTTTTCTTGTTATAATGCCTGTTACAGTTGCAATAACAAGTGCAACAAGAACACAAACAATCAACATTGTGTTGAGCGTTCTGTAGAATGTTTCGTACACAGTGTCGTATGGACAGAAAGCAATTATTTTGTATCCGGTTTTTGTGTTTGTAATTTTTTTAGTAAGGTATGTGCTGTAGTTTCCGTTGGGAACAGTAATTTCGCCGTTATCGTCTGCACCCCAGAAAAAGTTTTCCAAATCTGGAATGTCGATGCTGTCTACATTTTGAAAATTACTGTTGCGAATTCCCGTGTCTGCAAGAATTGTTCCGTCTCTCTGAATCATCATGAAAAAGGAATCTTTGCCAATTTTCATGTTGCCTAAAATGTTTGTAAGTGTATCGAGAGAAACTTCGATAGAAGCGTTACCTATAAAGTCGCCTTTGTTGTCGTATACAGAGCGAGTAATGCCTATAACGGTTGCACCAACGGTTGAAGCAAAGGCGTCGGTAATTTTAACTTTTCCCATGCCACTGGTTGCGGTGTCGTACCAGCCTCGTTTTCTAGGATCATAGCCGCCACTCATGCTTCCGTCAAAGTTGGTTGCGTATCCACCCCATTTTGTTCCAATGTATATTTCTGCAATGTCGTCGTCGTTACGGGCAAAGTTTTTTGCTACCTTACGAATCTCTTCTTCGACAGCGCTTTTTTTGTATGACAAAATTTGAACATCACCTTTTTCGTTTACAAAAGAGTGAATACTTGCGTCTGCGGCTTTTACCGCATCTGACTCTGCAAATACATTCAGTTCTGTTTCTTTAGACTCAATGAACATTGTTATTGAATCTGAAAATTCAGTAATAGCGTTTCCTGCACTTTCATAAAAATTATCAAGACAGTATTGTGAAAAAAAGTATGCTGCCAAATTGATTGCAAGTGCTACAACTGCGAGAATAACAATTCCCGTGCTAATTGAAAGCTTTGTTGAGAGCGAGATGCGCTTTTTCTCCATAACCCTTCTCCGTTGTGTATAGACTAAATGCCGTTAAAGTGAGTTCTTACTTTATCAAGAACATATTCTTTGAATTCTTCCAAAGCAAATGTCTTCTGCGGAATCTGACTTGAGAAGCGGAAGCGACAGGTAACTGTGTTTTCTTCCTGTTCTTTTGCGCCCACAACCAGAATGTAGGGAGTTTTGTGTTCAGAAGAAATAACTTTAATTTTAGCTTTCATGTTGTCGTCATCAGTGTATGCGTTTGCACGAATGCCAACTGAACGCAAAGTGTCAGAAACTTTTTGTGCATAGTCGTTAAACTCTGGTGCAACAGGAACAACAGCTGCTTGTTCAAAATGAAGCCATGCAGGGAAAGCACCAGCATAGTTTTCAATAAGAATGCCCATAAAGCGTTCTAGTGAACCTAAGACAGCGCGGTGTAACATAACAGGATGATGTTTTTGGTTGTCGCTACCAATGTATTCTGCATCGAGACGTTCTGCACTGGGTAACTGGTAGTCCAACTGAATGGTTCCACACTGCCACTGACGACCTAAAGCATCAATGAGTGTGAACTCAAGTTTTGGTCCGTAGAATGCACCTTCGCCTGGCTGAATTTCGTATTCCATACCAGCACCCTTACATGCTGCTGCAAGAGCTGCTTCTGCATGTTGCCATGTCTTTTCGTCACCGACATGATCTTCGGGCATTGTAGAAAGTTTAACCAAAAGATTTTTGTCAAAACCAAAGTCTTTGTATACATCCAAAAGTAAGCGACAGAATTTTGAAACTTCAGATTCAATTTGTTCTTCGGTACAAATAATGTGGGCATCGTCTTGAACAAATCCGCGGACACGCATAATGCCGTGCAAAGTTCCGCTGGGTTCGTTGCGTACACAGTGACCAAATTCAGCAAGACGCAAGGGAAGATCTTTATAGCTTCGTGTTCTGCTTTTGAATATTTCCAGTGCGCCAGGACAGTTCATGGGTTTTACTGCAAACAAGCGTTTTTCACTTTCAGTAACGAACATGTTTTTCTGATAGTGACCCCAGTGACCGCTGCGTTCCCACAGTGTGCGAGGCATAATTGCAGGTGTGTTTACTTCAAGATAACCGTCGGCAATTACTTTCTGACGCATATAGTCTTGCAAAGTAACATACATGTTCCATCCGTTGGGGTGCCAGAAAATCTGACCGGGATCTTCGGGATCAAGGTGGAACAAATCAAGCTGCTGTCCTATTTTTCGGTGGTCGCGTTTTTCTGCTTCTTCCAACATCTTCAAGTAATCTTTTAAATCGTTGGGCTTTGCAAAACAAACAGCATACACGCGGCTTAACATGGGACGGTTTGAATCTCCACGCCAGTAAGCGCCAGCCATTTTGGTAAGTTTAAAACTTTGTGCGTTAATTTCTTTTGTACTTGCAACATGAGGACCACGGCACAAGTCAGTAAAAGTGTCTTGAGTGTATGTTGTTATAGTTTCACCGTCTGGCAAATCGTTTATAAGTTCAACTTTGTAAGGTTGATCTGCAAACAGTTTAAGTGCTTCTTCTTTAGAAACTTCTTTACGAACAAATTCATGATTGCCCGCAAGAATACGGCGCATTTCTTTTTCTACCGCAGGGAATTCAGTTTCTGTCAGTTTTTTGTCTGCAGGAAATTCAAAATCGTAGTAAAAACCGTTGTCAATCGCAGGACCGATGGCAATTTTAGTTCCAGGATACAGGTTAAGAACAGCCTGTGCCATAACATGTGCGCAACTGTGGCGCATTTTTTGAAGGTTTTCGTCTTGAGCCATAATAAAGTAAGAATACTCCTTTTTATCTCTTAATGCAAGTATTGGTATATAATCCTTTTCAAAAAACAAGTATAGAAATTTATCATTTATGCCGATACAGATAGAGGAAGAATAAGTTATGGAAGCAGATTTCAATCAACAATTATTCGCAGCACTGGAAGCGTATGCAAATTGGATAAACACAACTGTGTTCCCTCAGTTAGATGAAGCATATCACATGCATCTTACTTGTATTACCAATTTGTTTGATGTGCTTGAAAAGAAAGCTCTTATTGCTCCTGATCCCTATAAAAACGACAAGCGCATGACAGACATTGTTGCTCCCGATGGAACTGCTTATAGTGAAGGCGATCGTGCTGCTGTCTTGGGTGCTCGTACTGGTGAATACGAAGCAATGGTTGATTATGTGTGCAATTATGTTAAGTTTTCGCTCGATATGAAAATGGACACGCTTAACAAAATGCTCGTGCTTAACAAAACATTCTTGTGGTCTTCCTTTTCTGCAAATTCTCCTAAGCCTAACACTCGTGGACTTGCTGCTGTTGTGAACATTGCAAAAAGTGGCGCTCCTGGCATGACATTAAGTCTTTTGAACGAGAATGTGAACATTGCAAAAACAACAAGCGAAGATATTGAAAAAGGCATAATGACAGTTCTCCGCTACAAGCGTGAAGCCTACAAAGCTGAAATTCGTAAGCGCATTATTATGAGCACAGAGTTTTGTTCTGAAAAAGCATATCAGTCGCCAGCTTTGTTTCAGACAGAACTGCGCACACTCTTCCCCAAGCTCATGCCAAAAGTTCCCTACGCATCAGAAATTGTTGATGAACTTATAAAAGAAGAAACTGCAAACAACAAAGCAGAACTTCGTGCTAAACTGCTAGCTTCTCTTTCTACTGCAGATGACAAAAAGAAATCTAAGAAAAAAGAAGTAGACACTCATGCACTCATTATGGATGTAGTCAAAGCAATGGGTGGAATTGCAGAATCGTATGAAGTTATTATCACGAAAGTACGCGACAATCATGCTGTTATGCAGAGCAACAAAAATTCTTTCATGGATAAACTGAAGAGACTTATTCGTTCTATTTTTGGTATTGAAGAACCACCAGTAGATTACGAAGTTGTCTTTACCGATTCTAAGACAAACGCAAAGCATAAGGAAACTGTTCACTACAATCAGTTTATTGCAGAAATGGTTAAACGCGCAAAGTATTATTCTGCCGCTGCAGTAAAAGGAACTCCTGCTTACGAAAAAATGAATTCTCAGTCAGAGCAAGTTATTTTTGACTTTGTAAGCAAACAGATTACCGAAAACAATCGCATTTATGTTTTGCTTGGTGCACTTGACGAATACTTCAAAGAAAATGTAGATAAATATTCTCGCAGTAAAATTAAAGGACTTAAGATGGAATTGACGACGCTTAAAAATGTTTTGCAAAAAGTAAATCAGTTGCGCGCCGACTATGCCTCTTATGTTGAAGAAAAAGCTCAGATGAAGAGTCTGGGTATTAACGAAGCCTAACGGAAGAAACACGCATGAAAAAAATTTTTTGTATTCCGCTTATGTTGTGTGTGGCACTAACGCTCCATGCTCAGCTTGCAGAACAAAGACCTATAACACTTATTGATTCTGTTCATGAATATGATTTAAATCCGCATACTGCAAGTTACACTTATGATGCACAAGTGCTTAACGGTTTGTATGAAGGATTGTTTATTTGCGACCCTGCAACACTTGCTCCAAAAAGTGCATTGTGCATTTCATACAAAGTGTCTCGCGACAAAAAGCGTTGGACTTTTACCTTACGCGAAGATGCATTTTTTTCTGATGGAACACCTATAACTGCACAAGATGTTCGTGAGTCTTGGCTTGGTTTGCTTGAAACTCCTTATGCTCCCTACGCATCTTTGCTTGACTGTATTGCTGGTGCTCGTGAGTTTAGAGAAGGAACAGGCAAAGAAGAAAATGTTAAAATAGATGCACGAAGTAAGACAACTCTTGTTGTTCGGTTAACACAACCGACACCTCATTTGCCTAACATTTTGTGTCATCATGCTTTTAGTGTGTTAGGTCCCGAAGCAGGTGTGTATTCTGGTCCTTACTGTTTGGAAGATTACGAAGACGGTGTGCTTGTTCTTGAAAAAAATAATTTCTATTACGATGTAGATTCTGTTCAAATTCCGCAGATTGTTATTATGCAAAGCGATGATGTAGAACAGAACACTTATTTGTTTAACACAGGAAAGGCAGACTGGCTTTTAGGTGACAGTCAGTTTGATTCGTATTCAGTGCTTAACCTTGATTCTTTGCATTTAGGTTCATCATTTGCAACACAGTTTTTGTTTTTTAAAACGAACAATGAACCGTGGAATGAAGTTGATGTTCGTAACGCATTACTTGAAGCAATTCCTTATGACGAACTAAGAAAAGACAACTACATTAAAGCAACAACTTTAGTTTATCCGCTTAGTGGATACCCAACTGTTACTGGCTTAGATGACTACGATCTTGAAGATGCAAAAGCTCTTATGGCAGAAGCAAGAGAACGTTTAGGAATTGCACCAGATGAAATTTTGCCTTTAGTCTTTGCCATTAACGGTAGTGATTACATGAAGTCGCTGGCAGAAATTTTGCATGATGCGTGGGAACCCTTAGGTGTTGAACTTTCTGTTCAGGTTACTCCGATTGAACGCTACTACAGTTCTATTGATGGATGGAATGCCGATTTGTTTTCGTATTCTTGGGTAGGCGATTTTGGAGATCCTCTTGCTTTCTTGGAATTATTCCGCGGTGCTTCTTCTTTGAATGTTGGTCATTATGAAAACAAAGAGTATGATTTGTTGTTGGAACAAGCATCTCTTGCAGATACCGCAGAAGAGCGATACAAGTTGCTTTCAAAAGCTGAACAGTTACTCTTAGATGAAGGAATGATTATTCCTATATCGCATCCGGTAACACTTCATGCAATTGATTGTGATGAAATAGGTGGCTGGACGTTGAATCCCTTTGATGTGCATCCGCTTAAGTATTTGTTCATTAAAAAGAAGCAGCTGAAAATTCCTAATGTTGTGTAAGTTTTAGAACATCAGCTAAATCTACCGAAAGAAAACCGGCGCGCCCTGTTTTATAAAAATTACTTTCTTCCCAAGCGACATAGAGTGTATTTTCTGCAAGAGAAAAATCTCCGTAAGAACATCCTTGCGGAAGAAGTGGCAGTCTAAATGCACTTATTTTTTCTTTTCCGTTTTGTTCATAAGATACATAGGTTGTTCCGTCGGGAAAGAGCGCAATGGTAAAACCACATGCACCCTTTGTTGCTGCAAATGCGTTTGCTGTTTTTTCGTCTGTACCTTCGTGGTAGTAACTTTTGGGACTGGTTCCATCTGCATCTTTTACAGTCAAATAAAAAGAATATGACTTTGGAATACTTGAAAGCAGTGTGCGAATTTCTTGCGGGGCTTTTTCAAAAAGACTAGGCGTGTTAACTGACCGATACTCTTGTGCTGATGAATTATAAAAGATAACAGAATCTTTGTTGAGAGCTGGAGACAGTTCGGTAAGTGGCACAAGGGGTTCCCACTTAAAGTATGAAAAAGTAACACCTTCGTTTGACATATGTTTTGCAGAACAAACCCATGTCTTGCCGTTCCAAAAAAGACCTGTAATTTGATCTTCGTTAGTTAAGTGAATGTTGTCATAAGACACCAGCGGATACATTGTCTTTGACTGTGTGTTAAACTCTATTAAAAAAGGACGTGACAGTTGCGGAAGTGTTGTGTCTTCTGTTGAAGTAAATTGAGGAAGCGATAACATGTCCTGGTTAAAGAATGTGCTCTTATACAAATAAAACACTGGAGTTCCGTCTGAAAAAACAAGAGCATCTGCTGTGTTAAGGGGGAAGAGTGTGTTGTCTCCGTACAATTCCATTTTATCTTTTGTCATTTCAAGAATGCCTAATCGATTTACAACAGCATAAGCGGTTTTTGTTTTTGGTTCAGTTGCACTGGAAGAAATTCGTACTGCTTCTGTCCAAGGGCGTTCAATGTTTACGGGAACATTTTGCGGTCGGTCTATGGGAAGAAAAGTGCTGTCGGTAAAATAATACCATGCGTGATTTTTTTCGTGCTCTTGTATGGTTTGAATAGGAATGCCCTTTGTCTGCTTGTTTGAACAAGAGACACAAAGTAATGCAACGCACAATCCTACCACCCGAATGTTTTTCATGTCTCTATCATACACTTTCTTTGGGGTTTTTCTCAACTAGTTTTCTGTGTTTAGTAACTGGAAGTCGCTTTTTTTTAAAGAACCGCTTGCAATGGCTTTCATCAATCGTTCTTTGTTTAAAAGCCAAGGGTCTTCGTAAGTGCGACATGTCTGCATAAAACGTATCCAGTCAAATCTCGCAAGATAATTTTGAACTTGAACAGGTGAATCATTTTGTGCAGAAACATAAAGGGCGCGGAGCAGTTCTGCGGCAAAGGAATCTTTTTGACTGAGCGTTTTTGTGTGTGGAAAAATAAGACCGTAGGGGTAAGTACATTTTCTGTCTTCTTGGTCGTAGAATGTTACTAACACAGGAGTGCAGCCGTTTTTGTTTAAGGTTAGTGTTAGTTGCTGCTCCGCGCCCGCTTTGCTTTGAGACAAACGCTTTGTTTTCTCGCAGTTAAATTCATCTGTCCAAGTGACGATGCAATAGCTTGCCTGAGGAACTTGCGGTAAAGAAAGGCACAGTTCTTCTTCTGTGGAATAGCAACATGCAGTGAACATGCATGCGGTAAGTAA
>OCVV012830716.1_pt1 | contig 24632 bp, 24 predicted proteins | sample 1539721 | NCBI WGS metagenome assembly OCVV01 (sample SAMN02144230, study PRJEB22623) | gut metagenome | biome: sheep rumen | host: Ovis aries | place: New Zealand
CGTATCCGGCGGCAAGGTGACGGCAGTTGCCGCAGGCACGGCAACGATCACGGCGAAATCCAACAACGGCAAGACCGCGACGTGCAAGGTAACAGTAGTTCAGCCTGCCAAAGCACCGGTCACGGAGGTGTTCTCCGACGTTCCGGCAAACGCGTGGTATGTCAATGCGGTGCAGTACGTCTATGACAACGGCATTATGGCAGGCACTGGCGGCGAGTTCCTGCCGAATGCCACAATGACCCGCGCGATGGTGGTACAGACGCTGTATAACCTCAGCGGTGCACCGAAGGTTTCCGGAACATCTCAGTTCCCTGACGTGAAAACGACAGACTGGTACTTTAAGGCGGTTCTGTGGGCGGAACAGAACAAGGTTGCCGCCGGTTCAGACGGCCTGTTCCTCCCGAACGCTCTCGTCACGCGCGAACAGTTCGCACAGTTCCTGTACAACTATGCGGGCACCCCGAAGGTTTCGGGCGAGCTGCGCGGATTTGCCGATGCGGCATCCGTCTCCGGCTGGGCAAGAAATGCGCTGACCTGGGCAACTCAGAACGGCATTGTCAGCGGCAAGCCGAGCGGCGGAAAATTGTACCTCGATCCGAAGGGCAAGGCAACCCGCGCGGAAGCAGCGGCAATGCTGATGAAGTACCATAAAATAAAGTCCTGAGCAGGCGAAGTCTGTCAGGCAGAAGAGTCCCCGCTCACCGGAGTGCGTTTCCGGCGGGCGGGGATTGCTTTCGCTTCTGCGAAAAGCTTGCGCTGTGTCACGCCAAGAAGCCGCGTGTTTCCTGTGGGTACTGGAAAAGTTGATCGTTTGGTGTTATAGTATTAACTGGTTTATGATATTTGAAGGGATCAGATGCGGATGCTGCCGGGTGCACGCGCTCCGGCGGAGAAGCCGGTATGGAAAAACGCCTGTCTCACCACAATCTGCGGCTGAATAAAATATGATAAATTTCGGACTGAATGGATGGAAAAGAATGACAGAAAGGGGAGAACAGATGAGAAAAAAGTTGCGTATGGTTTTCCTGCTCCTAATCGCGCTTTGTGCGGCTGTATTTGCAGGATTTTCCTATTTTCTGGGCAGTCAGGTCGTTGCCGGCTCTACACAGCTTGTAACACCGGAAAGCACTTCGGGGGTCAAAGAAGCGTTCTGGAAATCGTATGATTTTGACTTGCGGCAATTCACGCAGACCTATCATATCGAAAAAGTAGAAATCACATCATCCTTTGATGGTCATACGATTCCGGCCGACTATCTTTACAGGGATGAGAAAGACCGCGATACCGTTATCATGGTGCACGGTCTCGGCGGAAATCGGCTGACAAACTACCCTGTCGCTGAACTGTTTCTCTCGCTCGGATATAATGTGATCACATATGACCAGCGGAGCTCCAATGAAAATACAGCCGATAAAACAACTTTCGGATACTGGGAAAAATATGATCTTCTGGATTATATCGCCTATGTAAAAGAAACGGTTCCCGACAGAAAAATTGGCGTGTGGGGGACTTCGTTTGGCGGTGCGACAGCCGTGCAGGCGCTTGCTTATCAGAATACCGGCGATGAGATCGCCTTCCTCATTCTGGACTGTCCGGTCAGTGATATGCGATGGATGGTCGATGAATCCATGCGGCAGATGGGAGATCTGGGTATTCCGGTGTCTTATCTGTCCTGGTGCGGGGACATTGTGAATCGAATCAAGCTCGGCTTTTCTTATCATGACGCGGATGCCGCAGCTGCGGCAGACCGGATCCGGACACCGGCGCTTGTCATCAACAGCAAGGCAGATGATGTGACTCCGTATTTTATGGGAAAAGACATCTATGACCGGCTCGGCAGTGAGAAGAAGGAAATCTGGACGCTGCCGGACAGCGAGCATACCGGAATGTGGATGCAGTACAATGCGATGTACCGCCAGAAAGTAACGGATTTCATCAGCCGTGCAGACGCGTGACACAGGACAGTCCCCCTTGAGAGCTGTCGGATAAAATGAGATCAGCGGTTCCGGCCGGAGCATCATACCTGCGGCTCTGTTCGCATGAGCAGCGGGATGTGATGCGTTTGCAGGCGGATAGATAGAAACATAGAAAGAATGAAGGAGTGCATGTATGACATTAAGAGAACTGGAGATAGGGAAGAGTGCCGTCGTCACGGCCGTCGGTGGTGAGGGCGCACTGCGCCAGCATTTCCTCGATATGGGCCTGATTCCCGGCACGCAGGTGAAGGTCATCAAATATGCCCCTATGGGCGACCCCATGGAGCTCATGCTCCACGGATATGAGCTGACGCTGCGTCTCGCCGACGCGGCACAGATCGCGGTTGAGCCGACGGAGGAAGAGCAGACAGCCGCAGAGAAGATGACCAAGGTACATAAAACAGAACACCCCGGACTGGGCGAGGGCGGACGTTTTCACCCCAAGGGCTCGGGCGATCCGCTTCCGGAAGGTACGCCGCTCACCTTTGCGCTTGTAGGCAACCAGAACAGCGGCAAGACGACGCTGTTTAATCAGCTCACCGGCTCGAATCAGCATGTGGGCAACTTTCCGGGTGTGACAGTAGACCGGAAGGACGGTCCGATTAAGGGTCATCCCGACACCCTCGTCACGGATTTGCCGGGCATCTATTCCATGTCACCTTACAGCAGCGAGGAGATCGTGTCCCGCAATTTTGTCCTCAACGACAAGCCGCGGGCCATCATCAACATTGTGGACGCGACAAACATCGAGCGAAATCTCTACCTGACCATGCAGCTCATCGAGATGAACGTACCCATGGTTGTGGCGCTGAACATGATGGACGAGGTGATGGGAAACGGCGGCGTCATAGATGTAAACGCGATGGAGGCAATGCTGGGCGTTCCGGTTCTGCCCATCTCTGCGGCGAAGAATTCGGGCGTAGACGAGCTGATTGACCATGCGCTGCACATTGCGCGATATCAGGAAAAGCCGCTGCGGCAGGACTTCTGCGACGAGCAGGACCATGGCGGAACGGTGCACAGCTGCATTCACGGCATCATTCATCTGATTGAGGATCACGCGAACCGGGCGGGACTTCCGGTCCGGTTTGCCACGAGCAAGGTGATCGAGGGCGACCCGCTGGTGCTGGCGCAGCTCATGCTGGATCAGAACGAAAAGGAAATGCTGGAGCATATCATTTTACGGATGGAGAGCGAGCGCGGCCTTGACCGCAGCGCCGCCATTGCGGATATGCGTTTTTCGTTCATTCAGAAGGTGTGTGAGGCCACAGTCCGAAAGCCGGTGGAGAGCAAAGAACGCGTCCGCAGCCAGAAAATTGACCGCGTTCTCACCGGAAAATACACGGCGATTCCCATGTTTATCGCAATTATGGCGGCAGTGTCCTGGCTCACCTTTAACGTGATCGGCGCATGGCTCCAGGGACTTCTGGAAACGGGAATTGACGCCCTGACCGGTATCGCGGATACGGCGCTGACATCGGCCGGCGTGAATGAGGTCATCCACAGCCTCATTATCAACGGCATCTTTGCCGGTGTGGGAAGCGTTCTGAGCTTTTTGCCGATCATTGTCACGCTGTTTTTCTTCCTTTCCATTCTGGAGGACAGCGGATATATCGCCCGTGTGGCGTTTTTCATGGACAAGCTGCTGCGCCGGATTGGTCTGTCCGGGCGGAGCATCGTTCCGATGCTGATCGGATTCGGCTGCTCGGTGCCTGCCGTCATGGCGACGCGCACCCTGCCCAGCGAGCGCGATCGCAAAATGACCATTCTTCTGACGCCGTTCATGAGCTGCTCGGCGAAAATGCCCATTTACGCGTTTTTTGTCAGCGCCTTTTTCCCGGGCAGGGGCGGCCTTATCATGGTCGGTCTGTATCTTCTGGGCATCGTGATGGCAGTTCTGGTGGCGCTGCTGTATAAGGACACGCTGTTCCGCGGCGAGGCGGCGCCGTTTGTGATGGAGCTGCCGAATTACCGCATGCCGGGCGTGCGCAATGTGGCGCAGCTGCTGTGGGACAAGGCAAAGGACTTTTTGCAGCGTGCCTTTTCCGTCATCCTGATTGCCACCATCGTGGTGTGGTTTTTGCAGAGATTTGACCTGCACTTTAATATCGTCGCTGACTCTGATTCCGCGGAAAGCATTCTGGCTGTGCTCTCGGGCGTTGTGGCGCCGATTATGCGCCCGCTGGGCCTGGGCGACTGGCGGATCTGCGTTTCCCTCATCAGCGGCTTCATGGCAAAGGAGAGCGTGGTCTCCACCATGGAAGTTCTGTTCGCGAAAGGCGTGCAATCCGTGCTGACACCGCTTTCCGCTGCGACCATGCTGGTGTTCTCCCTGCTCTATACGCCCTGTGTGGCGGCAATCGCCTCGGTCAAGCGGGAGCTGGGCGGAAAATGGGCGCTGGGCGTTGTCGTATGGCAATGTGTCGTCGCCTGGCTCGCGGCCTGCGTGGTACATCTCATCGGCATGATGCTGGGAGGAGTTTGACATGAATCTGTGGGATATCATTCTTCTGGTGCTGGTGGCGCTGGCTGTCATTCTGGCGATTCGCAGCATCCGGAACAACCGAAAACGGGGAAAAAGCTGCGGGTGTAACTGCGCCGGCTGCGCGGCGGCATGTCCCTCGCGCACAAGGAGTCCGCAAAAATGAGATATCTGATTCCTGCGATTGTCGCGGCGGCGGTTTTTTGGGCCCTGCTGCACATCAGAAAAAATGCCCGCCGGGGAGGCGGGTGCTGCGGAGAGCATGAAGAGGCGGAAAAGAGGCGCAGGGTCAGCGACCGCAATCCGTTCCACTATCCCTATTCGGTCGAGCTGAAAATCGGCGGCATGACCTGCGAGAACTGTGCCCGCAGGGTGGAAAATGCCCTCAATGCGATGGACGGGGTATGGGCAAAAGCGGACATATCCGCCCATAAGGCAGCCGTACGGCTCAAGCAGCCGCCTGACGAGGCCGCGCTGTCCCGTGCCGTAGCCGGAGCAGGATATGTTGTACTGGGAATGATTTCGGATGATCCGCAGATCAAGCCGTCTGAAATCAAACGAACCGACGGAAACCGGCATCACACAACCCGGTAACAAACAGAGAGTCCCCGCTCATCTTTCTTCTATGCAATTCGAGCATGGACTGATATGAAAGATAAGTATTGGAACATGGAAAGCTTCTGCTGTATAATGAGAGACACAGACGACTGCGGAATGGAGGCATTTATCATGGCATATGGATATATCACGGAATTAAATGAGAGAGTCGAAAGAAAGCATGCCCGGTACAGCAATCGTTATGGAATCGCAATCGCGGCAGACCTTTACACGGCAAAGGATCTGGACGAATCAAAACAATATCCGGCGCTGATTGTCGGCGCACCTTACGGCGGCGTCAAAGAGCAGGGACCGTGTGTTTATGCGAATGAACTGGCCGGAAGAGGCTTCGTGGTTCTGACCTTTGACCAGGTATATATGGGCGAGTCGGCAGGTGAACCGAGACGTGTTTCCTCGCCGGAGCTGTTTGCGGAATCCTTCAGCGCCGCCGTGGATTATCTGGGAACAAAGGTGCCGTTTGTCGACAGAGAAAAGATTGGCGTCATCGGCATTTGCGGTTCCGGCGGCTTCGCGCTTTCTGCGGCTTCTGTGGATGTCCGCATCAAGGCAGTCGCAACTGCATCCATGTATGACATCTCCAATGGCAGAGACATGATGAATCTGAACAAAGAACAGATTGACGAGATGAAGAAGCAGCTGTGTGAACAGAGATGGAAGGACTTTGAAAACGGAGAGCCCGAGTATATTCCGGCATTCCCGGAAACGCCGTATGCGGACGATGAACTGCCGGAAACCGATCCGCTGACAAATGAATGGAATCGTTTCTATGCGGTGCGCAGAGGTCATCATCCGAATGCAAGAGGAGGATTTACCACCACATCCAATCTTGCGATGATGCAGTTCTCCTGCCTGAATTATGTGCATGAGATTTCTCCGAGACCGATTCTGTTTGTCGTTGGTGACAGGGCACATTCCAAATCCTTCTCCGAGACTGCGTATGAGAAGGCTGCCGAGCCGAAAGAGATCTATGAGGTAGCGGATGCCGAACATATTGATCTGTATGACCGCACCGACAGAATTCCGTTTGACAAGCTGGAAGCCTTTTTTAAGGACAATCTGAAATAACAAAAACCATTTCGCACAATGGATCAGAATCACGCGGGCGCTTCCCTTCGGGGAGGCGCCTTTTCGCTGCCGATGCGCGCGCAAAAGCGGTTTTTTATTTTATCATTCCATTCTTTATGGCGTCGGGGGTACATAGAACCGTTCTATTCTGGTACAATGGAATCAACGAGGGATTGCAATTCCCGCATGGAACGGAAAGGAGAGGGCATCATGAAAGTTGTTGTCGCAATGGATTCTCTGAAGGACAGTCTGAGCTCGCTGGAGGCCGGAAGAGCCATTCGGCGGGGGATACATCTGGCCATTCCCACGGCAGAAGTCATCGTCCGTCCGCTGGCGGATGGCGGCGAGGGCACGGTTGAGGCGCTTGCGCTGGGTATGGGCGGCCGGCTGGAAACGGTCACAGTCACCGGTCCGCTGGGCAAGCCCGTGAACTGTTCCTATGGCATACTGGAGGAGACCGGAACGGCCATCGTGGAGATGTCGGGAGCTGCCGGAATCATGCTTGTCAGCGATGAGGAGCGCAACCCCATGAACACCACCACATACGGCGTAGGCGAGGTCATCAAAGATGCCATTGCGAACGGCTGCCGCCGCTTCATCGTAGGCATCGGCGGAAGTGCAACCAATGACGGCGGCATCGGCATGCTGCAGGCTTTGGGATATGGGATGCTCAACGAGAGCGGAAATCAGGCGGCGTTCGGAGCAAAGGGACTGGAGGAGCTGGTAAAAATCACGGAGGATCAGGTGCTGCCCGAGCTGGCGGAATGCACCTTCCGCATCGCGTGTGATGTGACCAATCCGCTCTGCGGCGAACAGGGAGCCAGCGCAGTCTACGGTCCGCAGAAGGGCGCGGCGCCCGCGATGATCCGGCAGATGGACAGGTGGCTCGAGCACTACGCTGCCCTGGCCGCGAAAACCTTCCCGAATGCGAATCCTCTGCAGCCGGGTACCGGTGCCGCAGGCGGCCTGGGCTTCGCGTTCCTGACCTTTACCAATGCCGTACTGGAATCCGGAATCAAAATTGTTCTTGAGGAGACCCGTCTTGAGGATGATATCAAAGATGCGGACATCGTCATCACCGGCGAGGGAAGATTGGACGGGCAGACCGTTATGGGCAAGGCGCCCATCGGCGCGGCCGGTATCGCCAAGAAATATGGCAAGCTGGTGCTGGCTTTTTCCGGTTGCGTCACCGAAGATGCCCGTGCCTGCAACGGCGGCGGGATTGATGCCTACTTTCCGATTGTGCGCGGCGCGGTGAGCCTGCAGGAAGCCATGGAACACGACAATGCGGAACAGAACATGACCGCAGCCGCAGAGCAGGTCTTCCGGCTGATCCGCTGGCAGCAGGAGCATAGCTGAGGGGAGGGACGCCTGTTTGCGCGTGAGACTTATGCCTGCTCCCATTCCATCGAGAGAAAGACATCGCCTTTCAGGCTGTAAATCTGTGCGGTGGGAATTCTGGTATCTGCAATCTGAAGCGTTTTGGCATTCCGGTCCAGAGCGGAGACCGGACCGGTAATCTGCAGATATTCCCCGATATCCGGGGCCGTATATTGCTGAAAATAGACAACAGTCAGCATATCGGAGGGCCGGATCATACGCAGCTTTTGTTCCAGCTCCGCTTCCGCTTCGGCAGACAGATTTTTTCGCGGAACGATCTGGCGTTCTTTTTCCCGCAGAGCAGCTTCAAAGCCTTTTAATGCGGCAAATGGGGCGAACTGCTTCGCTCTGTCCCGCCGGCTCATGTGCGGATACTGCTTCATCATACTCATCTCCTCGTCAGGCTTTGTGTCCGCCGATTTGTGCATTGCGTTCGATTGCTGTGGAGGCTTCCTCCAGATTGCAGCCCTTTAAGACTGCGTTTTTGCCGAATCGCTTTTTTAATTTCAAAACGGCACGCTGCATACTGCGCTCCCGTTCGACCTCTTTCGGGTCGGTGAAAAGATCATATTGCAGACCGGTCTCCACGGAAAGACGGTTGAGGCAGATGCTGATTCTCCGGATGGGAAGAACCTGATTGGCAATTCGGACATACAGCCCGTCGGCTGCGGCAAGAATTTTTTTCGCGGAGCTGGATGGCGTGCCGAAATGGGCGGTTCCGTGAGAGGGCGCCCGCTCCAGCTTATAATCATAACCGATATCCAGCGTGACGGATTCTGCCGTCAGTCCTTTGTCGACGAGATCGAGCACCAGCAAATCCGTCATTTCCCGGACAATCAGGCGGGCATCCGAAAAGCTGTAATTGCAGGGGAGAATCTGCCCGCTGGAAATGCTGCTGCTTTTCGGGCGATATGCTTTGATGTCGGCAATGGTTGTCGTCTCCCGTCCCCAGGCGTGATCGATCAGGAGCTCTGCATCGGCGCCAAAAATTTTGTAGAGCAGATATTCATTGACCTGAGAGGTTCGGGCAATATCCCGCATGGTGTGAAGTCCGTAGCGTTCCAGCCTGCGGACGGTTCCGTGTCCGATCTTCCAGAAATCCGTGAGAGGAAGATGATCCCACAGCCTTTCCCGATATGCGTTCTCGTCCAGAAAAGCAATATGATCCTCAGAATGCTTTGCCAGAATATCCATTGCAATTTTTGCAAGATATAAATTTGTCCCGATACCGGCTGTCGCTGTAATACCGGTGGTGTGCAGAATGTCGTTGATGACTGTGACGACCAGCTCCTTTGCGGACTGGTGATAGGGCAGGAGGTATTGCGTGACGTCGAGAAACGCCTCGTCGATGGAATACACATGAATATCCTCTTTGGACACATATTTCAGATAAATCCCGTAAATGTTGGCGGAATAATCAATATAAAGCTGCATGCGCGGCGGCGCCGTAATGTAATCAATCGTCTGCGGAATTTCAAACACGCGGCAGCGATTGCGGACACCGAGCTTTTTCATCGAAGGGGAAACGGCGAGACAGATGGTCTTTTCCGTCCGGGTGGGGTCCGCGACCACCAGATTTGTTGTCAGCGGATCCAGCCCGCGTTCGACACATTCGACAGAGGCGTAATAAGATTTCAAATCAATACAAACGTATGTTCGGTTCATGGTAAAAAAAACGCCCCCTTTGGACGAAACGATGCGTGCGCTGCACCCGAGATGCGGCCTCGAAACGAACGGATGTTCGATATCTTTATTGTACACTGCAATGCTCCCGGCGTCAAGGGGTCTGTTTCGATCACGCTGAGCGGCTGAAGTCAAAGAAAAAATGGTTCGGGTCATGGCATTTACCGTCGGAGACGCGCTGCCTGGGCAGGGCGTTTTTCATGGAAAAGCGTCTCAGGTTATGGTAATATAGTAAAAAGGGAGTCGTTTCCCGCATGAGCACATTCGGGAGACCGGAATTTGTGAGGACGACAGACAGGGGTGAAAAGAAAATGGAGAATAACAAGGGAAATCAGATCAGAGAAATACCGATCACGCAAATGGAATCGGTCTGCATCGGTCAGACGGAGAATGCCGCCGCGGGAACAGGAGTTACGGTTCTGATCGGTGAGAAGGGTATGCGTGCCGGGCTGGATGTCAGAGGAGGCGGACCTGCTTCACGGGACAGTGAACTGTTAAATCCGCTTGCAGCCGCACAGGTGGTGCATGCCATTGTTCTTGGCGGAGGAAGCGCCTTTGGCCTGGGCGCGGCAAACGGAGTCATGGAGTATTTAGAGGCGCGTGATATCGGGTTTGATGTGGGCGTGACAAAAGTGCCCCTTGTTGTGCAGTCGGATATCTTTGATCTGACCGTGGGAGACAAATCTGTCAGGCCGGATGCGGCTATGGGCTATGAGGCCGCAAGATGTGCCATGGAGGAGGTTAATTACAGAGACGGCAACTATGGTGCCGGCTGCGGTGCAACAGTCGGAAAATTTGCCGGAATGGAAACCTGTATGAAAACGGGAATCGGCAGCTATGCCTTACAGATCGGCAGTCTGCAAGTCGGTGCAGTCGTCGTGCTCAATGCGCTTGGAGATATTTTCGACTGGAAGAATGGAGAAAAGATAGCCGGACTGCTGACGGAGGATCGATCCGGCTTCCGCAGCACCGAAGACCTGATGAAGCAGAGCATTGCAAAGGTGGAGAATAAATTTGTCGGCAACACGACAATCGGTGTGATTCTCACAAATGCCGGACTGACCAAAACACAGCTGTGCAAGATCGCGGGAATGGCCCACAATGGCTATGCCAGATCCATTCGACCCGTCCACACATCGGTTGACGGCGACAGCATTTATGCGGTTTCAACCGGAACGGTTGAAGCGGATCAGGATCTCGTGGGAACGCTGGCTGCAGAAGTTATGAGTGAGGCCATCAAATGCGCGGTATTCAGCGCTGACAGCGCGTATGGTTTTCCTGCGGCAAAGGATCTGAACAAAGAATAGGCAGTTTCCGGCTTGAAACGCAGTTCGGGAACACAGAAACCGCGGGGAACTGCGGAGAGAGAACGCATGACGGATGGAGGAAAAGAAGACCATGAACACGGAGAACATACGCACACGTCTGGATCAGGGAAACAGAAAATATATCACATATTCGAACCATGCCCTCCGTCTGCGCACTGCGGAAGAGGGTCAGCATCCCTATGCAATTGTTGTCTGCTGCTCGGATTCGCGGGTGATTCCGGAACAGATCTTTTCCGCGGACATCGGAGACCTCTTTGTGATCCGCGTGGCGGGCAATGTTCTGGACAAGCATCAGCTGGGCAGCATAGAATATGCGGCGGCACATCTGCACTGCAAACAGATTGTCGTGCTTGGGCACACCGGATGCGGGGCTGTGCATGCCGCCCTTAACGGCGGCGGGGACGGCTTTATAAAATACATTACAGATGACATTCTGGAAGCTGTCGGCGAAGAACGGGACCCCGACAAGGCGTGCAGTCTGAATGCTGCCCATGCCGCAGATAAGCTGGAGAAGGAGTTTGCGGAACATCCTGAGATGGGAGACGTTGAGATAGCCGGGGCTGTATACGATATACGGAGCGGTGAAGTCAGGTGGCTGTGACTGACACCGGCTTTCAGAACCCGTTTCATTGGTATGCAGGAAAAACGAAAAAACGGGAATGCGCAGAGATGCAGTATGGATGTTTTTTGCCGGGATGAACGGCGGATCACATTTGCAGAGAACAAAGAATAGAGGAGCACATATGATTTTATTTTTAAACGCCTGTGTGAGAAAAGAGTCCCGGACCCGGAGACTGGCGAGCTATTTGATTTCAAAGCTGCATGATGATGTTAAAACAGTACAGCTGTCTGAACTTGATTTTCCGAGGGCGGATGAGAGCTTTTTAAAGAAACGGGATGCGTGCATAGAAAAAGGCGACTATTCTGCGGCAATGTTTGATCTGGCAAAAGAATTTGCAGCAGCAGACACCATCGTGATAGCGGCGCCTTTTTGGGATTTTTCATTTCCGGCGGCACTCAAGCAGTATATCGAACAGATCAATGTTTTGGGAATCACATTTTCCTATACAGAAGAGGGCGTTCCGGTGGGACTTTGCAGGGCGGAAAAGCTCTATTATGTAACAACGGCCGGCGGCAGGATTTTCTCTGATGAATATGGATATGGGTATGTGAAAGCACTTGCACAAGGGTTTTACGGTATCCCGGATACGGTCTTCATAAAGACGGAAGGGCTGGATATTCAAAAGGCAGATGTGGAAGGGATTCTGCGTGCCGCGGAGAATGAGATAGATCAATTGGAATTTGAGTAAGCGTTCCTTCCGCTTTCCGGGATCCTGTCCATAACAAATTTAATGAAGTCCTGAGCAGGCAAAGTCCGTCAGGCAGAAGAGTCTCCACTCACCGGCGCGTTTCCGGCGGGCGGGGATTTTTGCTGACCGCTTATCGGCTTAGAGGAACTTTTGGGGGAACGGAACGCATTTCGACAGCGGGAGTTGACAAACGCAGACGGCGGATGTACCATAAAACACGTTGTTTGGTTAAAAGACTTTTTTGAAATATGAGTCGCGTTCTGTTACATAAGGAGATACCGTCATGCTGGAAAAAATGACAACCCGATGGCACCACTTATCCATACCGTATAAAGTGAGCCTGCTGTGTGCGGCATTTATCCTGCCCATGCTGATCTTAATTTGCGGATTGTTTTCTGAATTTTATTTTTATCACAGGCAGACAGACCAGATTTTGGCGGAATACAGCAACTGCAGTGATTTTTCCGCCGCAATCAGACAGGAAACAGAGCAAATGGAGAAAATGGCATATTGCGAAGCAGACGAGAAAGAGATCAGCCGCTGCAAAGATGTGCGGGAAAAAAGCGACCGGTGTCTGCAGAGCCTGATCAGGACGGATACGACCGACAACAAAAACATTCGATGCATGAAGCAGGTCATCGTGCGGGCACTTGCGGTATACCGGCGGAATCAGGATGTTTTTCTGCAAACGCTGCAGCAGGGAAAATTTGAACAGCAGGTTTTTTCTGAAATGAAAAAAGACGGCAATTACCTCTGCAGCTATGCGGATGATCTGACGGCCGCACAGCTGGAAAACGGAAAATCCAGTTATCTTGAGCTCGGACGCCAACTGGCGAACCGCAATATCGTTGTTGTAGCGATGATTTTGCTGTGTACCCTTGGAATGACCTGCGGCATCACATTGCTGATGCACAGTATCGTTGCGCCGGTTCGGCGGCTGCGCGATGCTGCGATGCAGGTCGCACGAGGACATTACGATGAGCCGGATTTGCAGTATTCTCAGACGGATGAAATCGGGCAGCTTGCAAGCAGCTTCCATCAAATGAAGCATCAGATCTCACGGACGATTCATGCCCTGGAAGCGGAAGCAAAGATGGAAAAGGATCTGCGCCGGCATCAGGAGGAAGAGGCGCGGCTGAATCAGCTGGTAGAGCGCAGCAGATTTGCACAGCTGCAAAGCCAGATCAATCCGCATTTTCTGTTCAATACCTTACAGAGCATTGCCAATATGGCAGAACTGGAAGACGCTGCCGTGAGTGAGGATATGATTTTGCGCTTGGCGAAGTTCTTCCGATATACCCTTGAAACGGATGATGCGGTTGTAACGCTGTCGCGTGAACTGGATTTGCTGCGCGATTATATTTCACTCCAGGAGATACGTTTCGGTGACCGCATTGTGTTTGAAATGGACTGTGATCCGGCATGCGATCATCTTCCTGTGCCGAAATTCATTGTTCAGCCGCTGGTGGAAAATGCAATTGTACACGGTATGCGGCAGCGTGCGGGCGGCGGCCGCATCCGCATCACGACCCGCAAAACGGAAGACGGCTGCCGCATTGTTATTTCCGACAATGGCTGCGGGTTTCAAACCTCAGCGCCTGTTCCGGCGGAGCGCATGGGAAGACATTCCATCGGCCTGCAAAATATCGCACAGCGCATTGAGACGATGGGCGGTTCCCTGCGACTGTTCAGCGTGCCGGGCTTGGGTACCGCTGCACGGATCTATATTCACGAAAGGGAGAGCTTCGAATGATTAAAATATTGGTGGCAGAGGATGAAAAACTCAGTCAAATGACATTGATTCATCACTTGCGCCGCAAACTGAGCGATGCGTTGATCGTGGGGGTATCAAACGGCAGAGAAGCGGTTGACCGTGCGGAGATATTAAATCCACAGCTGATTTTTATGGACATTGAAATGCCTCTGCTCAATGGCATGGAAGCCGCGACCATCATCCGAAAACGGCTGCCGGATACCGTCATTGTCTTTTTGACCGCCTTTGACCGGTTTGATTATGCAGTCGGCGCGCTTCGCGCGGGAGGAAATGATTATTTGCTCAAGCCGTTTGACAAAGCGCAGATTGATGCGTGCCTCAGAACAGCACTGCATTTGGAAGAACATGATACGAGTATGGAAACAGAGCAGCACACGCCGTTTCAAATTCAATTTTCTGTCTGGCTGAAAAATCATTATATGAATGACATCTCACTGGAACAGGCAGCGGATGCAATGGGCATGAGTGCATTTTACTTTTCCCGCCTGTTTCGCACGTCATACAATCAGACCTTTTTGGAGTACCTGACAGCATACCGCATGGAGCGGGCGGCAGAGCTGCTTCGCATGACGGATATTCCGGTGCGTGAAATTGCTCCGCTTGTCGGATATACCGATGCGAATTATTTCTCCAAGGTATTCAAGCGCCATATCGGAGAAACCCCGACGCTGTATCGTCAGCAAAACACCACACTGTAATTTTGTGCACTCTCCACAAAAAAGGAAAAGTGTTTTTGACATTTGCAAAAATATTACCAGACAGAGTGCAAGAATTTACGGTATTCGACAAGAAATTGCACCGATATAATAAAGGAGGAGAAAGAAATATGAAATTTCTTACCAAATTATCTCTCCTGATTACCTTGCCGTTGTTGCTCTGCAGCTGTGCGGGCGGAAGTGCTGAGAGGGAGGACACCGGTTCGGTGCGGTACTTCCGTCTGGCAAGCGGCCAGAGTGAAAATTATGTGACCAATCAGGCGTGCATTCATTTTTGCGATCTGGTGGCGGAGCGTACAAACGGCATGGTAATCATCAAACCGTATTTCGATCATGCTCTCGGAACAGAGGATGAGATGCTGGAGCAGTGCCGGTTCGGCGGCATTGATTTTGTCCGTGTCTCAGCCGCCGGAGCATCAAAATATGCGCCGCAGCTGACCGCTCTGCAAATGCCCTATGAATATCTTTCGGATGAGCATTTGTTTCGGGTACTGGACGGCGATATCGGGCGCACGGCGCTTCATTCGCTGTATGCGTCCGATTTAGACGGGCTCACCTATTTTTATGCCGGATTTCGCTGCTTTTTCAGCACCCAAAAGGTGCTGGATTCGTTGGATGATATGAATGGACTTACCCTGCGTGTTTCCTCCTCGTCCTATATGACCGATCTGGTCAGACAATGGGGGGCACAGGCGATTTCTCTTTCCGGCAGTGATCTGGCAGCCGCCCTGCGCAGCGGGGAGGTCGATGGCGCAGAGGACAACCTTCCCGCCTATGTGGACAGCGGGTATTATCAGCTGGCGCCATATTGGGTATATGACAGACATACGTATAACGCTGATGTTTTGATCGCATCCAGGTCCAGCATGGAGCAGCTGACCGTTGAGCAGCGCAATATCGTTTCAGAATGTGCGGCAGAAGCGGCACGGTGGCAGAGAGAGCATTGGATCAATGCGGAAGTACGAGCGATGATGCATGCCTCGCGCAGCGGCTGTTATATGGCATTGATGGACAGCGATGAGGCGGATCGCTTTCGCGCGGCGGCACAGCCGTTGTATGAAAATCTGACGGAAGATCAGCAGAATATCGTGGAGGCAATCAGAAAGCAGGCGGATTCTGACACGCAGTAAAGCTTTGCCTCCCTGATGGTTTCCATTCGATCACAGGTGTCCTCTATGGACACTTTCTGATACATAACAATATCAAGGAGGCATTATGATGAAAATGAGACGACTGATCGCAGGCTTGCTTTGCGGTGCTGTTGCCACAATGTTCTGCTTGACCGGCTGCGGAGCGGAAACTGGTATGATGGATGCTGCAAATGCCAATTCCGTTGCGGGCGGAGACAGCAGCCTGCCTGTCATCACATGGAAAATGGGTTCGACCTGGGGCAGCGGTAATGTTCATTATACCTGTGACCAACGCTTTACTGAGCTGGTGAGCCAGCTTACCGGAGGACGTTTCAAAATCACAAATTATCCGGAAGGTTCGCTGTGCGCAGCAAACCAGCTGTTCGACTATGTACAGAATGGAACGATTCAGTGCGGCGGAGACTGGGGCGGATACTGGAGCGGCAAGGATACCGCCTTTGAACTGCTTTCCACGACGATGGACAATTTTTCCGGTCTGGATTATTATACCTGGATCAATCAGGGCGGCGGACTGGAATGCTATCAGAAGATGTACGGAAAATATAACATGACATATTTTCCGATTATGATTAACCATGCAGAGTCCGGCATTCGCTCCACGAAGCCGATTACTTCCATTGCGGATATGCAGAAGATGAAGATTCGTTTGGGCGGCGTACTTGCGGGACGTGTTGCACAGAAGCTGGGCATCAATATCACAACCGTCGCGGCAAGTGAGCTGTATGAATCGCTGCAGCGCGGCGTCATTGACGGCGGCGAATTTTCCACCCCGTGTTCCGATGATTCCCTGAAGCTGCAGGAGGTCGCACCGTACTGGTGTTCGCCTGCATGGTATCAGTCTGCCGGCGTCAACGGTGTCATGATCAACAAGGATGCCTGGGATGCGCTGCCGGAGGAATATCAGCTGGCAATTCAGACCGCGGCTGAAACCTGCGCGGGCGAACAGCTGTCCCGTTATCTCTGGATGGACTTTGAGGCCACGGAAAAGATGCTGAAGGACGACGGGTGCATTGTCACGGAGATGAACAGCGAGGACTGGGCCACCATCCGAAAGACCTGTCAGGAGGTCTACGAAGAGGAGACTGCTGCCAACGAAAATTTCGATATGGTATATAGCTCGATGAAGGCATATCGTGAAAAAGCGGATACCTATCGTGACATGCTCAAGGATTACAGTTGGGGCTTTAATTACGACGACTACAAGGCAAAAAGTGAAGAGTAATTGACCATTGTTCCTATGAGGTGTAAAAAATGAAAGTGTTAAAACGCATAAGCGGCGTGATTGACCGGATCAATGACTGGATCGGACGGATTTGTGCATTTGCTGTCATCGGCGTGCTCGCGGTCATTGTCATCGAGGTTGTCATGCGCCGTCTGCTGCACAGCCCGCAGATCTGGACACAGGATTCGATCTGTATGATTTTCGGCTGTTATATTATTATGGTTTGCGCGTATGGCTTTCAGAAAAAAGCCTTCGTAGCGGTAGATGTTCTGTATGCGCGCTTAAAGCCGCTGACGCAGAATATCGTACACCTGATTACCTATGTTGTTTTTTTGGTGCCGTTTGCATTTGTTCTGGTTCCCGAGAGCTTTCGGTTTTTCCTCAAGGCATTTGTGACAGGCGAGAAAAGCTATTCTGTCTGGGCACCTCCGACCTGGCCGGTCAAGCTGTGCCTGTTCCTTGGCATTACCATGCTGGCTTTTCAGGGCCTTTCGGAAATCATCAAGTGTGTGTGCAATATTTCCGATGAGATTCAAAAAAAGAAGCTGACCGAGAGCAGACCGGAAGACGCCGAAGGAGGTGCTGAGGCATGATGCAGTTGCTCAATCACTGGGTTGCGTGGTCCGGCCTGAGCGCCACCCAAATGTCGATTATTATGCTGGCGGGCATGTTCCTGCTGATGATTATCGGTCTTGCGGCAGGTCAGGAGCTGGCATTTGTTCTCGGCGGAGCCGGTGTCATTATCGGTTATCTCGCGTGGGGCGGCCCGGGCATTTCGATTGCAATGACAAAGGTATACGACCAGATGCAGAGTTATTCTATGGTCGCGATTCCGATGTTTGTCCTGATGGCCAATTTCCTGACACACTCTAAGGTCGCAGATGGACTCTTCCTTTCCATCCGCTATTTGCTGGGCCCGCTCAAGGGCGGTCTCGGTCTGGCCGTGATTCTTGTTTCCACGGTATTTGCAGCGACAACCGGCATCGTCGGCGCATCTGTTGTCACGATGGGTATGCTTTCTATGCCGGTACTGCTGAAATGCGGCTACAAGCCCTCACTTGCATGCGGTATGGTGTGCGCGGGCGGCTCTCTTGGCATTTTAATTCCGCCGTCGATCATGCTGGTATCCATGGGTTCCTATGCCGAGGTTTCCGTCGGCAAGATTTTCTTCGCCGCAATTGTTCCGGGTCTGCTGCTCTCCCTCTGCTACATGATCTACGTATTTGTCATTTGTCACATTCATCCGGATTACGGTCCGGCGATGACGACAGAAGAGCTGGAAGCAATGCCGTTTCGTGAGCGTGTCACCGGTTCTTTGATTAATCTGATCCCGCCGGTTATCCTGATTGTCGGCGTACTCGGCTCGATTTTCAGCGGCTGGGCAACCCCCACAGAGGCTTCCGGCATCGGCGCACTGTTTGCTTTGATTCTGGCAGTTTTCTATAAGCAGTTCAGTCCGAAAATGCTGTATGATTCGCTGATTGACACGGCAAAAACCAGCGCGATGGTCTTTATTATTCTGTTCGGCGCATCGGCCTTTACCGGAATCTTTATGTCCCTCGACGGCAATCAGCTTATTTCAAACTGGGTTGTCAACATGGGCATCGGTAAGTGGGGCGCATTCGCCGTCATGATGCTGATTGTGTTCATTCTGGGTATGTTCATCGACTGGCTGGGCATTGTTATGATCGTATTTCCGATCTTCCTGCCGATTATGGACATGTTCGGTTTTGACCGCCTATGGATTGTCGCAGTTACCGCAGTCATGCTGCAGACCTGCTTCATGACACCGCCGTTCGGTTTCGCGCTGTTCTACATCAAAGGTGTCGTCCCGCCGGAGGTTAAAATCGGAGAGATTTACAGAGGCGTTATTCCATTTATCTTGATGGTCGTTCTTGTTGTTGTTCTCGTAACGGTGTTCCCGCAGATCGTCTATTGGCTGCCGAACATGGTTGCAAGCTAAAAAAAGGTGTCATTTCAGCTTCTGAATGAATAAGGAGAAGGTCGCTCATGAAAGTGGGTGACCTTTTTCTCGTTTTTATCTGGAACGATGAGGGAAGTTGGGGAAAAACAAACGTTCCAACCAATGAGAAACCGAAAGCGGCAGCGCGCGCGATGTTCCCGGCAATTTCATATGGAAAACGGATGAAGCGCTCATGTCAGATGGCATGGGCGCTATTCTGCTGTCATGAAGCCGGCAATCGGTGTGCTGCACGATTCCCTTTCATATAGAAAAAATATTGCTGTTGTGTTATGATATTATTACACGCAAAGGATGTAATTTGTACGTATTGCAATGTAAAATATGCTCTGTTCGACAAAGCCGGCAGCGGGAAAATGGGTTATCTTTTTTTATATTAACCCGGATCTGGCCGCTTTCTTTCCGCGGGGGATTTCAAAAAATTCCCATGTGATGAAAACAATTGAAACTCATTGAAAAGTTATAGGAATGGATGAACTCGGGATTTGCGGAGGTAAAATGAAATTACATTTACAGAAAATCAGAGAGCCCAATACGAACACTTCAATGCGGGCAAAAATATTGGCAAGCATCGCGGTCATAATTTTGGGCTTCTTGCTCGGCATATTTCAAAAATGGTTAGACAGCGCAGCCTATAACGAGCTGCCGCAACTATTCCAGCAGCTGGATATCACAAATTATTTTGGCAGGCTGGCAATTTGGATTTTTCTTGCAGCAGTTATTTCAGTATATGCAAGTACGCCAATCCGAGCTTCGCTCAACACATTTTTGTTCTTTATCAGCATGGTGTCGGGGTATTATATATACTGCAATTATATACTGGGGTTTTTGCCGAAGTCGTATATGCTCATATGGATTGTTATGACTTTTGCATCCCCCTTTTTAGCGTATCTGTGCTGGTATGCAAAGGGAAAAGGGATTGTCTCTATCATTATTTCAGCCGGGATTTTGGGAGTCTTGTTTTCGCAAGCTTTTTTGCTTACGCAGGGATTTCGTGTTACGCATTTGCCGGAGGTAATGACATGGGCAGCTGCTTTCCTTGTCCTGCGCAGAAAGCCAAAGGAGTTTGCGCTTGAACTTGGCTTATCCATTGTATTTGCATTTGTGTATCAACTGTTTATTCCATATTGGGGGTAAATGTAAATTCCGGTTTGTTTATCTGAAGACAGCGTCCGAAAAGGCGGCAGCAAGCCTCCCCCGTCGATACAAAACGTGTTTCTTTGCTGTCCGGTTATGTGAAGAGAGCGTATGCCGGAAATGCGGAGGAAATCATTGGTTCAATGCGACATCTGATCCACAAATCGGAATTGATTGAGATGTTGAGATAACAGAAATCGTCGGAACAATATCAGACCTGCGGCCAGAGCAGCAAAAACTGCGGGGAATGCATCTTATCGTCCCCAAATGCATCTTACCGCTTGATGTATTGATAAAGACAGATCAAACCTTTAGAATGTCATTGTATTCCACAGAAAGGAAAGGTGATAATCATGGGTTTGACACTGTTTGTATTACTGGCTGTTCTTGAGATCGCCCTAGTGATAACGACTTGTGGGAAAAAGAAGGAAAAGAAGGCATGGCGTAAAAACCGGCTGATCATCCGCATAGCGCAGACCGTAATCGTTGTGATCGCGATTATGCTTCCGTTTGGACAGAAATGGAGGCTTGTGCCGGTTCTGGGTCTCCTCCTTGTTCTTCTTTTGATCGCCGCACTGGTTATGCTGATGAAGCGGAACAAAGAGGCCGGAGTGAAAAAGACAAGCGGCGCAGTGGTTTCGTGTATTTTGAGCATTGTGTTCATAGGCATCTTCTTGGTTCCGGCGTTTATCTTTACAGGATATAACGGTCTGCCTGTTACCGGAGAATACAAGATTCAGGAGGCATCTTCCATTTTAATAGACGAATCAAGAACGGATCCGTTTGAGCAAGACGGAAGTTTCCGCGAAGTGCCGGTACACTTCTATTATCCTGAAGCGACGGAAGAAAGCGCAGACAGCTTCCCGCTTGTGGTGTTTTCGCACGGTGCATTCGGTTACTATCAAAGCAACACTTCAACCTATATGGAGCTTGCAAGCAACGGCTATGTAGTAGTCGCACTGGATCATCCGCACCATGCGTTTTTCACACAGGACACGGACGGGAAGATGGTTTTCGTTGATCAGGGCTTTATCCAAACCGCAATGGCAACAAACGATGATGCTGACTCGGACGCCAGCAAAGAAGAACAGCTCGCCCGGTTTCGGGATTGGATGGATCTTCGCACGGCAGATGTGGGATTTGTGGTGGATGAGCTGAAGACGGCGAAGCGCGCCGGAGCGTTGGACGGCACATGGTTTCTGACGGACGGCGGAAGCGAACCGATCCTATCCATTCTGAAAGAGACGGACATCTCTTCCATCGGCCTGATGGGACACTCCATGGGCGGGGCCACCAGTGTGGCACTGGGCCGGGACCGGAACGATGTCACAGCCGTCATCGATCTTGATGGGACGATGCTTTCTGAATACACGGGTGTGGTCGACGGGGAGTTCACCGTCAACGAAGAACCTTATGAGGTCCCGGTGCTTGAATTTGTGAACTGGGAGAATTATAACGAGTTGGCATCGTTCATGGAGGAATATCGCGAGGAAGGCGGACGCTACCCCAACGATGAGTTGATGCGGCACGCTGCTGCCGGCTTCACCACCACGATCCGCGATACTAAGCACATGGATTTCACCGATCTGCCTCTTCTGTCCCCGGCTTTGGGAAACATGCTGGGCAGCGGCGAACGGGATAAGGCAGAGACGATGACGATTGTCAATTCCCTTGTGCTGCAATTCTTCGATTGTTATCTGAAAGGTGAGGGCGAGTTTACAGTACAGGATTCCTATTGACCCTGTTCGCTCGCAGGAGTAAGGCATGGATGTTGAAATTGTAAAAGTAGACAAAGACAATAAAGAGATCGTATCGATCCGCTGCCATGAGATTACAGAAGAAGTCAGGGAAATCACCGCTTTTGTCAAATCGAGGCAGGGGAGTCTTTCCGGAATGATGGATGAAAAACAGTATGAGATTGCTGTTTCAGACATCTACTATATCGAATCGGTCGATGGAAAGACATTCCTTTATACGAAGGATAAGGTTTATGAAGCAGGATATCGAATATATGAACTTGAGAATTTGCTCAAAACCAAGCATTTCCTAAGGGTTTCGAAGCCAATGCTCCTGAACCTGATGAAGATCCAATCGATCCGGCCCGCCTTTAACGGGAGATTTACAGCCATTTTAAAGTCGGGCGAAGAAGTGATTATTTCAAGGAATTATGTAAAAGACTTCAAGTCTGCTCTGAAAGACTAACTATTAAAAGTCAAGCCCCAAATGAGAGAAGTTGAGGAATGGCAGCCAGAGCAACAACGGCATGACAAAGCAGAGCGTCATATGGCGCCCGAATGAAGATGATGAGAGAAATGGTTAAGCGGCAGATTGGTACGCCTTCCCGGACTTCTGCAACGCGTATATGACCCTTACGAGCTTCTTGGCGGCATGAGAGATGGCTACGTTGTAATGCTTACCCTCGGCACGTTTCTTGGCGAGGTAAGCTGCGAAGAGTGGATCCCAGAGGCAGACATATTTTGCGGCGTTGAACAGGGCGTATCGGAGGTAGCGTGATCCACGCTTTTCCATGTGTGAGTAGGCTCCAGTGGCCTTCAGTTTTCCGGATTCGTAAGTAGATGGAGAAAGGCCGGCATAGGCCAGGATCTTGTCCGGTGAGTCGAAGTTGGAGAAGTCGCCAATCTCTGCCAGAATCATCGCACCCATGCGAATCCCGATGCCGGGAATGGTTGTGATGGATGACTGAATGCCAGACATGATTTCTTCAATCGCAGCTTCTATCTCATCGATTTCCGTGTCCAGCACTTGGATGAGCTGAATGGTGTGACGCAGCTCCAGCGACTTGGCAGGCATCCCTGAGCCGATAGAGCGTCTTGCGGCGTCACGGATTTCCACAGCTTTGTCCCGTCCGTAGTGTCCTCTGGAAGCGCCTGACAACAAGGCTTTGAGATGAGTCAAATGAGCTTCGGCAATCTGCTGAGCGCTTGGAAACTCATTGAGAAGTGCGTAGACAGAGGCGATATGAAGGGTCGGAACCAGCGTTTCCAGTTCGGGGAACAGGATGTTCACCAAACGAGAAACAGATTGCTTGAGTTTGGCTTTCTGCCGAACCTTATCAAATCTGTATCTTGTGAGTGACTTTAGCTCTTCGTTGTGGTATGCTGTGTCTGTGTAGGACTTGAGGTCCACATCAGACATGAGCATAGCTGCAATGGTTCGTGCATCGATTCGGTCGGTCTTGGTTTTTCGGAGACTGAGGCTTTTCCGGAAGAGGTTGGTGTGCAGAGGGTTAATGACGTAGGTGGCCAGACCTTTGTCAAGAAGAAACCCAAGAATGTTGTAGCTGTAGTGTCCGGTAGCCTCAAGCCCTACTTTTACTATGTCAGCAGGGAGCACACAGGTGCGGATACGCCGCAACAGGGTCTCAAAGCCGTCCCGGTTGTTGGGGATCGTAAACACGTCCGCCAACACCTCGCCTTCTGAACTGAGGATAAAGCAATCGTGCTTGTCCTTTGCCACGTCAATTCCAACACAGATCATGATGATACCTCCAGCAGAGAAAATGGTGATGCTGTTATCCACAAACACTTTGCCTTGTAACCTTGTTCCACATAAACCGTCTGGCGGTATCTAACTGATTAACAAAACTGCAAAGGGCTGTGGTTGGAGCCTTTCTGGAACCGTCTGTGCGGTAGGAGACCAAAACCAATCCACAGCATCCCTTACAGTGTAGCACAGCCCTTGGAGAGGGGCTATAATAACTACTACTCTATAATACAAGGAGATCAATAGGAAGATGAGATTGAAACAGTTTTTCATCAATAAAATGATCCTGTTTTTCATGCTTACTACCCTGATCACGATTGCCATTTTTCTTATCGGCTCCGCGTTTGATGGAGATGCCAGATTTGGATATGACGCAATGCTGTCTCCCATCGTATTTGCCGGCTCATGCGTGCTCCCCACGTTTGTGACCTACTCGAAACGGGAGCTGAAGCCAAAGGAGATGCTTTCGAGAATGGTCCTGGAATTTTTCCTGATTGAAGCAGTTGTTCTGGGCCTTGCATTTGCCAGTCCGGCTATAGATACAAGCAGAAAATCTGTTGTGCTGGCGATAGCAGGAAGTGTGCTCGTGATTTATTTCATGGCGTGTTTTTTTTCTTGGCTGAAGGAGTCTGCAGAAGCGAAGGGAATGAATGAGGATCTGATTCAGTTTCAAAAACTTCATGAGTAATGAGAAACGGACGCAGCGGCGGAGATGGCCGGGATGGAAGCGGTCGAGACGGCAAGAAAAGAGCAGGAGCAGATTTCTGGGAAAAAGGACAAGGAAAACAAAGTATCACAGAAAATGTTCAGAGCGGTCTGAACGGAAGAGCAGGGCTCATCACCTTCGGGTGGTGGGCCTGTTTTTGTTGTGGTGGAAAAAGAGTGGGTGTTGTGCTATAATGATATTTGTATTTTTGAACCCTTTTTCATATCTTGTCTGCGCGTCAGCATTCAATCCTGCATCCGGCAGGAGTTATTTTCTAAATAATATGAATTGTCTGTTTAGCTGCGGTGGAACGGGTAAGGGCGCTAAATCGGTATTTATCGCAGAAAAGTAGCGTACAGTTAGTTGAAACCATTGAGACGGATGAGGTGGATTTAATATGGCAAAAGAAAAACTCTATCACATAAAGACAAAGGAAGGCGCACATATCAATGAGAAGCTGAAAGATGACGGCTCACGTGCCGCCATCCAGTTTGATGAAGAAAATGGACTATAATGGTCCCCTTGTCAAGACCACTTTTCAAATATTTATCGTGAACCGGATGTATCCAATTCTGACTTTGGCTGTATCCCGAGCCACT
>OCVV011239599.1_pt1 | contig 24616 bp, 24 predicted proteins | sample 1539721 | NCBI WGS metagenome assembly OCVV01 (sample SAMN02144230, study PRJEB22623) | gut metagenome | biome: sheep rumen | host: Ovis aries | place: New Zealand
TAACATCCATCGGCTCTTCCACTCGCAAAACGCCGTGAAAATGGTCGGGCATGACCTGATGACCAAGCACACTGACCTTTCGGCCTTTTGCGGACTGGATGTCAGGGATCTTCAGCCACTGCTCCGCCACGAATTGACCAAGTTGGGTCAATATAACCTGAGGGTGAACAGGATCACGGTTCAGTTCGCCAAACACGCGCTGGCGATTATGGGTGATAATGGTAATATGATAAATGCCACAGCCGCTATAGTCGTTCCAAGACTTACGCGCCCGATGCGAGGATGTCTGCGCAGGTCGTGCCTCTCCGGTATCCCGTTTCTTGTCCCAATATGACTGCCAATCCGTCATCTGTAATTATCCAATCTGCTTAAATCTTTACGGAAGCCATCCCACATTGCACGGTATACGATGCCAAGCCGTCTCCACTCGAAGGAATAGAATGTAAAATAAATGGTATAGCGGAATAACAATCGACACGTATCGCCCACGAAATGCTTGAGCGTAGCCAGTGTTCGCAGGTTATACATCTTGTTACGCACATAGCAATAGAGCTTCCAGTCTTGTGTCGGTATCGTGACTTTCAGATTACGCAATATGATTTCCGGAGTTTGTCTGTCAGCAGGGTGAATATGTATTGCATCAGTCACAACCGCCGGAACAAATCCTTTTTCAATACACCGCAACTGGTAATTTATCTCATCACCCCATATAAATAGTTCTTTGACCGGATAGCCTACCATTTCTACCAACTTACGAGAATACAGCACTCCGTTGAACGGGAATGCCACATTATCAACCAATCCGAGATTATCAGCTTTTGCCACAAAATCGGCAACATTCGGGCTGCCACCGAACGAAAGTTTACTTGGGTTTTCCTTAGCTATGACCATGGGAGACAAATAATCTCGCTCGTCAATATGCACAAGAAGTTTCTCAAGTTGCATTGCATCAGGTATACCGTCATCGTCCATCAACCAAAAGGCATCAAAATTATCCTGAGCATCATATGCAGTCTTTAATCCCGTATAGAATCCACCAGCCCCACCGATATTTTCGTGAAGGCGAATATAACGAAATTCTATGCCATTCTTGACACCATCATATCCATTTTCCCTAATCCATGTATCCGTCCCGTCTGTTGATGCATTATCAATTATATAGACTACTGCAGGCTTGTATAATTGTCCAATAATAGCAGTTATACAATTTACAAGTAGTTGTTTGCGATTAAACGTAACAATTATTGCAGCAATCTTTTTCATCAGGATAATGATTGATATATACTATCTATCTTCTCAATGAACATCTCTGTTGATAACACATTTTGTACTAACTGATGTCCATTTTTTATGAGTCGTTTTCTCATCGAACTATCTTCTATAAGATTAGTTATACATTGCGCCAACCCGTTTGCATCATTAAAATCATATAATAGTGCATCCTTTTCATTAGTTAATAATTCTGGCAGTGTTCCGACTGGAGTTGTAATTACAGGGACTCCTTCTGATAAGGCTTCAAGTACAGACATAGGTAATCCTTCTTGTACGCTTGTCATTATATATCCATATGCATGCGAGAACAACTCATGTTTTTTTTCTCCTTCTATCCATCCTAAGAAATCAACAGAATCGCCTACTCTTTCTTCACGAATACACTTCAGTAAGCCATCAACTTCTCCTCCACCACATATAACAAGTTTCCAATCTGGATGATCACGAACTGTAATAGCCCATCCTTTTATTAAAGTATCATACGCCTTATATCGCATGCTAAGCCATGCCGCAAACAAAAAATATTTTTCTGGACTTTTGGGATGCGATATTGCTGGTGCCGGATTATAAACTGCAAAAACACGAGAGGGATCCTGCACAGGAATGTATTTTTTCCACATTTCTCCCAACGTAATAATCGCATCTGCTTTGCGACAACAAAACGCAAAAATTTTATCATGAATAGATTCTATATATTGATTCCCAATATGTACATGAAGGATGATTTTTTTTCGCCATAAACATGCATACAAAAAAAATACAAATTGCACTCTTATACTACGCCCGGGATTACCATGAAAATGAATAATATCATATTGAGGAATAAGAAACAATGCCCTTGTTATACCCCTCAACAGATATAGGATTTTCATCGCCATTGAGTCATTAATTTGGCACTCCAGCCATTGGCACTTGTACATTTTCCACAAGTAGGATTTTTCTATCGTTTTAATGACGGTAGAAACTCCACCTTTCATCTTACGAGAGTCGCCAACGATTAATACTCTACTCGTTTTCATGATTATGTAAAAATTGTAATCTTCTTTTATATGAATGAACGATTATCAACATTATTATACAATGGTGAGAATGGTTACTTCAAAAAATCTTCTAGTTTAATAACTCCGTAGAAGTTTTTCAATCTGTCATCAAATTCAGTACCTTTGAATATTATTTGTGTGTGTGGTTTAACGAATGCAAAGACGGCGGAAGATGATATTGTTACGACTTTCTGTGCGCGATACCCCATAACATCCAATAATTGCGCAGGAACTGGTGTGTCAATAACACCAGCCTGCGGAAAGAATTCACGGTACTTAGTTTTTTCGGCATAATGAGTTTTGATAAGCAGACTACTTTGCTCGATATTATTTTCCTTCAACAAAGCTTTGTACATTTCTATTTTTTCTATTTCAGATATGGAACTCGGAAAATCTTGAGTAATGAGTAATGTCTTGTAATGACTTAATTTCTCTATTTCATTCTGTGTCAATCCAAACACTTTTGCGATGAGATATTGCTCCTTTTGATTTTTTTTATCCCATAACTGCTGTATATCAATAGTTTTGCCCTTATATAATATTTCTTGAGGTAGATGATTAAAAGGAGTGTGGTAAATAATCGATACTCGCTTATCAAAGCCAAATGGTATATAATTCCGCCAAAACCAATAGAACCAATAATTAAAAAGACCTACATTTTGCTTAGTTTGTCGTGATTTGAGCAATTGTTTGTCTGTATAATATGGTCCATCTTCAATAACCTTTATACCTTGGTTACGATATTTCATACTCAAATAGAACTCGTCATTTCCATATACATTTTTATACTCGACATTTCTACTATATCTAAGATATTTCCAATACAACACATTCTGCATTAGTTTAGTCAGGATGGTATTGTTTTGACCTTGTAAATAGTCAGTATATACTCTAGCACCGGTTGCTTCAAGATTATCTTGCACAACAAGCGGAATACGCTTATGTAGCACATAATCGCTTTCTGCCCATCGGTCATTCAGTAACATGTACAAGAATAGAGTATAAATCGATGGAGTCAACAGCACATCTCGCTTAAACAACTTGCCCATACTTAACTACTTATATGTGGTAATATTAAAAATATCTATAGTAACTCGTTATTCTCAAGCACTATTCGCTCGAAAATTTTTTCTGCGACATAAAAATCCAATGGAGTATCAATATCTACGCCCTCGATATCTGACACCTGTATGAAGTCCGGTCTCTTACCGATAATATTCCGATTCTTTATCAAGTTTTCGCGAGATACAACCGTGGTTCCGAAGTTCAGAGCAACTATATCCGGCAAGTTCTGCGAATTAGGAGCATTATACGGATCATAATTAATCGCCTTACCATCAAGCCACATAAATTCTTTTACTAATGAAACGGTTGAGACGCAATCAAAATCATTATACTCAGTGTTATTTTTAAACCGTTCAATACATGCTGATACCGTTTCTGGTTTGATAAACGGCGAGGTGCATGGAGCATAGATAAATACATCCGTATCTGTCACTTCTCCCAAGTGTTGAAAAAACTCGCTTCCAGAGCATAATGACGAAGCGTAGTACTCCTCTCGCCTGTGAGCGCGCACTTTTGTGCCGGCATACTTCGTATTGACCAACTCAATGGCCTCATCACTATTAGTATTCACGACAATCTCATCTATTTCCGGAACACGGAGAAGACTATCGATTTTATTCTCTAACAGGGTTGTATTTGCGAATGGGCGCAGGTTTTTGTTTTTTACTCGTTGAGACCCCGAACGAATCGGAATAACTGCAGTTATCTTCATTGTATATCTTTTTTATAATATATTGTCTACTGTTTAATCTTAGCCATTCTATCCCATACACGTTTCGCGTTATTTCTCCAATTTTATCCATGGCAATCGTTCCTCTGGAGAATACAATATTTCTTCATGTCGAACTATTTGTTCCGGAGAGAAACGATTTTTCAGAATTTTAGCAGGCACCCCACCGATTATAGAATATGGCGGACAAGATTTCGTCACTACCGCACCGGCTGCGACTACACTACCTCGCCCGATGGTTACCCCTTTCAGTATCGTGACATTGGCACCACACCACACATCATCTTCGATAATGACCGGTTGATCCTGCTCCTGTGACTTGTCTGCATTAGTTATATCAGTCATGAATCTACCCACAATATCTATTCGATGATCCCCGGTAATAATTGTGGGGTTCGGTCCAAACACGACTTTTTTCCCGATTGTTAGCGGCGCGATAGTACAATAGAATGTACTGCCCTTGGGGATGGATGTGTCATCGCCTATCGTCAAATTATTCAGGCCTTTGAAATCCGAGTACATAGGTCGGATATATACATGTTTGCCACAATGCTTCATGGCACGTTTGTATAATGGAGCCAAACACTTATCCAACAAATAGGGAATTGCTTTTAATGAACATAGTGCTATATCAATAATTCGCATTGGCATATATACAAATTAGGGTTAAAATCAACTTATCCGAAATTTTCCTGTATAAAATGTTTCAATTTATATCCATTTTTAGAATATTCAAACGAACAGTTTCCTGTCTCATATCCTTTTTGACCTATTTCTGTCGCCAGCACTCGGTCGTTGATAAGTTCCACCATCTGTTCTGCGTATGATTCCGATGTATATGCTGCGATTTTTGCATTCTTGTTATGAACGAAATAATAGGGGATCTCTCCTACATTGGAAGTAATAATGGGGCGTCCTGATGCCAAGTACTCTGCTATCTTTTGCGAAAAACGAGCGATATCTTGCATGCTATCAGGATTTAATGGCATCAACAATCCTAATGATGATGCATACAGATGTTCCAGTTCGCTCTGTGAAATTTGTGACAAGATTGCAACATTATTCTCAACATGCAACTCGATTACACGATTTTGCACCTCTTGCAAATCTTCTTTTCTCCCGAATAGCACAAGTATCAATCTAGCATTTTGATATGTCTGGGCAACTATAGAGAAGGCTCGCAAGATGATTTGATTTCGCAGCAAATACCCGGCGTCGGCGCAATATGTAAATTGCTGTTCGACTTCAACTTTGGGCAACCGGTCATATTTCCCCAATACAGGTAATAGCATTGTCGGCTTACCGAAACGAGCACATTTCTGTTGCAGAAGATGGCTTATTGGATATATCGCATCTACATATTTGCCAAAGCGATAATCCTGCCAGTACTTATGGAGTGATTTCACGCCCTTTGTTTGCATACCTATATGCCATTCATGGAATAAAGTACTTGTCGTATACCCTGCCTTTTTTGCACATTTGGTCAAGTATATAAATATGGGCATATACTCCATACCTATGATTATATGGTTGATCTCTCCGTGTTGCCAGTAGTGAGTCAGTATGCGCTTGTACAAACTAAGATTGGGTATAATATTGTGATTTTTAAGTTGCGGGAATACCACATAAGGTACACCTGCGGCAGATGTATTCTCTTCACATACCGTTGCTCCGGGGATTCCACGAATAGCATCAATAATGCGCACATCACATCCAGATTCTTTCAACCCAAGTGCAATATATTCGCTCTTTGCATTGATTGCAGAATAGGTACGTCCATACCCATTTGAACACATAATCAGCACATTCATACCATCAACTCTTTGATTACTTTGCATGGATTGCCCGCGGCAACCACATTTGCCGGTATATCATGCGTGACAACACTTCCGGCTCCTATTACTGAATTTCTGCCAATATGTACTCCTTTTAACACCATTACACCGGCTCCGAGCCATACATTATCCTCTATTACAACCGGAGCATCTTTGCCGGCTCTAGGATCGTTTGTATGGGCATCAGAATCTGTAATAAACGTATTTGCCCCACAACGCACATTACTACCTATCTCAACAGACCTAGCCGCCCATATCCGCGTTCCAGAAAAACCACAATTGTTACCTATTTTCAACTCAGCATGCCTTTCTATTGTTGAAAGCATGCATGGGCAGTACAATCCAACTGCGTTTGATGTTTTTCGGGATAAGAATGTGCAGGCTCTACCGATAGATATTTTACTATCTTGTCTTCTATAAAAAAACACAGGACCTATAGCTCGACAATGCCTCCGCAACTCTACGCGCCAGATACGCGCACGCAAGCGCAGCCACAATGAACTATGCCATCTGTCAAGAATGGTCAATCCTTCACTTACATAATGCGCAAAGTTACGGAAAAAATCGTCCTGCATCTCTAAATAGCTTTAAAAATTTTATGATTGAGGCAATCTGCAAACCTATGGATGATAACGGATAACAATATACAAGCACACACCGACGCTATGTACCCAAACATTGATGACCGCACATTGAATATACTTATCAACAATGACGGGACGAACACATTTGTACAATATGACTCTAGCGAAATATTGCCCATGAAGCGAGACACATATCGTAGCCAACGAATTTTACTCACAAGCAAAGAACTGATTATCAATAGTGGCAATGCTGTCAGCCAAAACAAAGAGAAATGTATATCCCAAGCATGATTTATGACATATAGCACAATATAGGCTAATATAGATCCTCCAACACTCCACCACAACGATATTTTACTCCCTATACATATTGCTCGCCACATATATACCCCCAAAAAGAATCCGGGAAGGCGATTTGTACAGAACTGTACATGGGACATGATATGATCATCGGGGAAAGGCAGGAGAGCAAAAAATATGAATATAACCATCAATATGACAAACCATAAATGCCTTTTGTCACCCGTAAGCAATCGAATGATAAGCGGAGCTACAAGATACAATGGAAGTAGCATTGCGACAAACCATAGTCCCCAGCCATCCAGCCAATATGATATAGTTGATATATTAAACAGATATTTTGAGATGCATTGGTTGTTTATGTCTGCTATTATAGCATATACGGGAACAGCAAATATTAAATACGGAGTTAATATTCGACAATATCTTTTTTTATACCATTGAAATATATTTGTTTCAGTAACACGTATTGCATTCCTCCCCGTCAATGAACATGTTAACCCCATTCCTGACAGGAAGAGAAACATATCAACGCCACAACCGCCCAGACCTGTAATCTTCTGCATCGGCACACTCATCCCCACTCCGTTCGCATAGGCATGGCATACTATAATCAACATTGCAGCAACGCCCATCAGCTCTGTCCGGTATTTAGAGAAAAGGCTTAAATCGAAGAACATAATGTATTATACACCGCCATAAGTTCTTTGACTACGGCATCAGGATTATGTCTTGCTAATGCTCGCTTACGTGCATTTTCTCCCATCGCCACAGCATTGTTATAATCACGATTCGCCTCCATAATAGCCCCAGCAAGTTCGTACCAATTTCCGTCTTGAATCAATACGCCCTCTTCCCCATCTTTCAACATGCTGGACGTACCACCGGCAAACGATGCGATGATAGGCATTCCTAATGCCATCGCTTCACACAATGCGTTCGGTGAATTTTCGATATGCGATACCTGAACATACAAATCTGACTGCCTCATAATCGGTATCATCTCATCGGCTTGCCGACTTCCCAATAATTCAACATGTATCGCCGAAGCGTGTAACGCACTCGATTTTTCTACTATACCGACTAACTCATCCCGGGAATTAAGTCCAATAATTTTCCATTCGAACGAAAAATTCAGGTCAGTCAGCAACTTAGCAGTATGATACACGACCTCCAGTCCCTTATATACACCGGAGCTAATAGTTGACACGATTACAAACGGCTGCATATCTAATCGTCGTTGCCACGAGACAGTCATGAATTCCGGACGCAGTATTTCATTGACAGTGAAATAGCATACATCCGGATTGAGTGCAAGCGCACATCGTCGATCCCATTGCGTCCGTCCGATGACATATCGCAATGATTTAAAAAAGGTTGCCTCACGCTTTGCTCTACGGCAGAAATTACGATATCGCCCATTCACGCCATCCATCAGCAATCGTTTCAGCAATGCTTCGCCGTATTTTAAATCATTCTGTGATATGCCTGAGTAATACTTCACCATGTATGCACTCAGCAATCCTTGGATAGACAGCACAACCGGCGCGCGGAAATTCTCATCCTGAGCAATCAATCCGAAAGTTTCTTCGCTACCATGAATATGAATAATATCCGGTGAAACTTCACGGACAATTTGTTTGCACCGCTCGAGTTCGCGCTTATCATCAACATCAGAGAACTGCCCTACCACTCGATTGATATATCGTCCCCATGTTGTAGCCGCTCCATTTCTTAAAATTGGATGATACACTACCTTATTACAACAGAAAGCCGGCATTACCTGTCCCCAAAAGAATGCCACATGGAGTTCAACATCCGGCTGTAGTCTTAGTTGCTCACACAATGCATATAGCCAGCCGCCACTCCTGATCTTTCTCCCGGTCAGGTATTCTTCCGCCCCGCACGGGGTATTTGCAAACCAAAGAACTTTCATTTTAAAAAAACTCCTGCACCATATTGCGGAATTCATCATCGTCCATTTCACGGAATTCCGGACTCATACACATGGCCATGATAATGATGGGGAAAATATAGAACATTGAGAAGACTTGCACATTCTCCACCCAAGAAAAAGCCCAGTAAAACGCAACATACAATGCCAATATCGGCGTATATCGATTATTTGTCTTTTTCAAGCCCAGATAAACGATATTACACTGCCACAGGAAAAAGAGTAATAAGTACACTCCTCCTCCCCATGTAAATAAATTCAGTGCTGCTACTTCTGATACGCGTTCTGTTGTTTGCTTAGAATAATCCAAATCGCTAAATCTACTTAATATAAACTCCGTATCATAACCTCTCGACAGTGTGCGTCCAAGCCAAATATAATTATTGTTTACAGCAGAGGTGACGACCTCCTCATACACATTAGTACGAGTATCATCATACATTCCGGATTCGTCCCCTCTAGCTCTTGATAAATATTTATCAAATTCAAACACATTGAAACCGAAGGAATAAAACAAGAAAATAAACAAAAATGGCATGACAATCAAACTCCAAGACACTAAATTAACCCATTTATCAAAGAAGCGAGGTAAATATGCACCTCCCAATCCTATAACAAGTGCCACACCCATTTTTGCGATAAAAGCTCTATCCACGTAAATATATGAAAGTAGACACACGAATAAAGCAATTAAAAGTAACATCCATCTTTTAGCATTAGAAAACTCTCCAATGAATAATATCAATATTGCATATGGAATAAGCACCATCCCCAACGGATGAATACCGCCAAAAAAGAGGCACATAAAAGGTAACATATGAAAGCACAATCGTAATACTGGAACCAAATGCTCTCTTGTCGCCATTGCAGGCACGATGCAGAAACACAGCATCGCAATTGAATTAGGAATCAAGAATTGTAAGCCATCATATCCTTCAACGTAAAATACAGACACCAAAACGAGCCCAATTGTGTAAATCATATACCACAAATATGGACGGATTGATAATACATTTCGAAATAGTCTCTCTTTGAATATTGGATATATCATTAAGCCGAGTAACAATGCACACACAATATAATACACTATCGCTCGGGAGAAATGTATAATAAAATGGTTATTAACCGTCAGCAATCCTGCGGCTAAATATGCCCAAGGCTCAAGTTTTCCTAATCCTTTCATGACTTAAGTAGTCAAAATAGCAGAAAAGTGGCAATAATACTACATATGCCCCCATTATAATCCAAAAGACGACTGTGAAAGAGATAGACCCAAATATGTCCAAAGAAGGTATTAGTCGACGAATAGACTCAAATATCAATCCATGCGACACATATAGAATCATCGCATATTTTCCGATTATCTCAAATGGCATCGAAACATAAGTTGCATACGTTGAGATTAATCGGCATAACATATTAAATGTCACAATACCGGCAAAACAAGCAGGTAGGTTCAATAGATAGATCGTCGCGTCTCCGCACCAATTGCTTCGCATATCATAGTTTGGAAATCCCAAAATACAAAGCGCCACATAACAAAAGGCACATGGCACTATGAGCCACCATTTTTTTTCATATTTATGCATACAATAGCCCAATGCGAAAAAAGCCAATCCAGCAGCTCCGTTTCCAACCCAAAGAGGTAATATCGGCCATTTAAAACAATAAGCACCAAACGCTATACCATATCCTCCCAAAATAACAAAAATACTTTTCGACAAAAAAAATCGATCATCTTCGAGGGGCAATAAGTAATTGGCAATTTGTCGCACTATAAATAAGGTCAGCAAAAACCACAACGGAGTATTTATTTGTATATTTCCTGCTATAAACAAACCTCTCAATACTTCATATGTCACGCTACGCAATGTAAGTGTTTTATCCGCAATTTGAAATATCACATACAATATGAAGCCTATTCCACTCCACGTTAAAAACGGGCGAAGTAATTTTTTAGAATCCCTCTTACATTCATCACACATGCCTTTCTTTATAAAAAAAAGTCCGGACTTATAGAAAAACCATGGCATGAAAAAGAACAAAAAGTTTGGGACAAAATTATTGATACTTTTTAGATGACATGACTCGCCCTGTAAGAGCTCTATGGAAGATGCAGCATAAATAGCATGCCCTACAATCATCCACAGGATCATTATGCCTGCGCCTACATCTATATATATCGCGCGCTCACTATGCATAAATATTTAATCCATCTTAATAAAAGGATCTGCGACACACACGTTTTTTAATATATTCTATTCCTCGTATCCAAAAGTTATATACGCGTGTAATTGGAGAATCTGCATACAATCTTGTTCGTCTATAGAAAGACAAGAGTTTTACCTTTTGCGTAATTTGTGAATACAAATCCTTATCAATGCAAACAAGTTGTTCTATTTGCTTCAGGCATTCTTTTTTGCTTTCGGTTATTGGTTCACAAAACAAAGGATAATATATCCAATGAAGAATTTCAAGTAAAACTAACTTTTGGTTATTAAGTACAGGGTGTATTTGAATATTTTTACGAAGACGATAATATTCGAAAAGTCTACTGAACACAAGATATAGCTGCTTAAAACTATTCTCAAGAACGTTTTGTTGAGTAGTTTGTCCCTCTCGCCCAACGAAATACTGATATACCGGCAGGTTGTAATACACTATGGTATTTATGTGGTCTAATGGGAAGAATACATATTCATTATCCGTGTAACTAATCCCATGTTGTAGCCTTAAATGAATATCTTTTAAGATGGATGTCTTGTACGTTACCACATGAGAGCAGAATAGGTACTTGTATCCTAATTTAATTGCATCAAATTCTTCCGCTTTATATATTTTGTTTTCAACAATGGTGCTTGGAACATTTAATCTTCTTAGAAGACTGCCATTTTCTGTTCTATCATCAGCCACCGTAAGCACCATATCGGCATCACATATTTTCAATCTCTCTATCCACTCATTTAGCGCTTTTGGCTCACACCAATCATCTGCATCAAGCATGCGGAAATATTTTCCTGTGGCCTCATCTAATGCGCGGTTTACGCATGAGCCATAATTGCCATTCTCCTTATCGATAACGCGAATGACATTGGGGTACTTCACTGCATATTCATGCCCTATTGCAGACGAGCGATCCTTGCTTCCGTCATTTACAACAAGCACCTCCAAGAAATCTTGATTCTCACAAAGGACAGAATCCAAACAACGTGCCAAATATTTCTCCATATTATATGTTGGCACTGCCAATGTCAATAACTTATTGCTCATATAATCTGATTACGCAATTCGGTTATTAAAATACATATTGTATTCCGGTCACATTATCTGCATTGCGCCAGGTGTTTTAGAGCCCGGCCAAGACTTATGAACCATTCGGGATACGTATAGTATAACGAGCCTTCCCACCATATCATTTTGCGATTGGATGGAAGGAGATGTAATGGATTTGTTATCTTTTCTATATACTGATGTATGCTCCCCTGCTTGTCCTTGAAAAACATATTACCCAAAGCCTGCACATAACATTTTTGAGGCTTCTCGTAAAAGTGAAATATCGTTTTTATGCCAATGTTCTCAAATATGGCGGATGCATTTCTGCCCAACTGAAGTTGCATGAAAATCTTTGCATATTCCGTCAGCAACATACGATGTACGGTTACCCAATCTGTATCCTCCCGCACCTCAACATCCTCAGCCATCATCTGATTTGAGAACACAGGAGCTGCAATACCATCCGTCAAGGCATAATCAACAGTAGGTTGCTCATTGTTCAGCCCGAAGAAATTCTCGATTACAGATATGATTCGTTTATACGCATTGCTTTGAGCAACATAGGCATCATACACGCATACATTGTATTTTGTTCTGTCCACACCGTCCACTTTGTTCCACAGGATAAAATAGTATGCAGTTACCTCCTTACACCCATTGGAGCGTAGAAAATCATTCAGGACAACCAGGGTTTTTCCGGAAGTAGTTGTATCGACTATTGCCACATCCTCTGTTGTAGCCAAGCCAATCTGCTTATAATAGGCAAACTTCGCTTCAGCATTATTGTCCTTGTACAATGCTGCCCGCGATATATATACATACTCAATGCCCACTTGGGGAAAATATGGCTGCATGACTTGCGCAATCTTATGAATCTGGTAGGCATCGCGGGCACAGAAGTATAGGCGTTTAATGCCACGCCTTTGCGCATCATCCATCACCTGATAGATCCATGAGCAATAGAAGGGAGCTACTATATCCAATACAAAATCCGTATGCGTTGTCAACTCCGTACTATAATGAAGTGCACGACCTATACCAGCAAGAATACTCGGATATTTGTAACCAAGCGAATGATCATCGGCTATCCATTGTTGCTGATAAGGAGTATACACATGTTTTATAAGTGAACAACGTATGCCCAGCTTTTTAGGTACTACATAATCGCTACGCCTGTTATCGCCGTAATGATGCCAATGGCGAAACGATGGCAAGCCTTCTTTTTCCCTTACATACCTAAATAAATCCCCATTCCACTTCGCAGCATTGCATTCGCAACTGACATATAAATTATCACCATCTTGATAAAAGCCGTTATCACGCATGACTGCAATCAAGAATTCGGATGAGAGATACATGTCAGAAATGAACATGATTTTGTGCCCTTTGCTGCGACTCTCATTCACTATCTTGCGCATATTCAGAACGGGTACTAACACCTCGCGTTCCACATCTTGTTCCAATCGGTAAAGTTCTTCGGATGACTTCAATAGCGGATGAGTCCATGAGAAGGTATGCCATATATCCTGCAGAGTATAATGCGGATTCACCTGAGCGGCACGCTGTTCAGCGACACGGCGTGCCACAACAAATTCCTGCCGAGCCCATTCCTCCGCCTCACCACAAAAAGCACGGAACGATAATACCTCAAATATATTCTCCGGCGTTCCGCACTTACGGATCAGGCATGTATCAAATATGTCAAATGAACTTACCACGTCTATGCTTAATCTGAATAATTTTAGCGTTAATCCGGCATAATATCTTTACACAGAGTGTTGACAATTGCAAGCGATATACCAAATCAAATTTCTGCAAAGCGCTATATTCATCATCCGATATATTTGGATACACTTCTGCACGAATTCGCATTAGTTCATTTCGGCAAAGAGCATCATTTATTTCTGATATGCCGCCACCTTCATATACAGATATTACCTTAGGGATAAATTCCGACGTCTCTTTCCCGATTGCAAATAATTGCGCAAAGTGTCTCCAATCAGCATACGCCCTATATGACTCATCAAACCTGCCATACTTATCAAACATATCTCTCTTTGTGAAGGTAGACTGATGGCATAAAGTACAATTATAAAAGTCAAACCATCTCAAATGCGGCTTCATCATTGATGGGTGAAAAATCACCCCATCAATCGTTTCGCGTACCATAAGCCCATACAATACGCTCGCCGAATGCGGTTGCACAAATATCTCATCTAGAATTGTGAGAGAGGCAAACGTATCCCCGGCATTCATAAAGTTCACATACTCACCTGTCGCATGTGCAAGCCCCTTATTCATGGCATTATATACGCCCTTGTCCGGCTCGGAGCACCACCATGCGAAATAATCTTTATATTGCTCTATCAATTCTTTGCTTCCGTCCGTAGAGCCACCATCCACCACTATCCATTCATAGTCGGTAAACGTCTGGTTCACGATAGAATCAATGGTTCGCTTCAATCCTTCTACGTGATTGAAATTGATCGTTATGATTGTTAGTTTTTTCATGCTTTTATACACCTAATGCCCCGTAACCAGGGTGTTTATAACGTCTTAATAGTATATTAGCTAATACCTTTAAGCGCTTTGCTACACTCCATGCATATCTCGGAGTCATTGCCCAAATACGCAGCTGTTCTTTAAAATTAGTTCGAACGATAAAGTTAACCATTATCTCGCCCAAATGTGGCATATATTCAGGATAATACTTATCGTTATGAAAGAATTCTCCAACCCAATAAAAGTTCAATATGCGTGCTTTTGCTTTTTCTACCATTCGAGTATCTGCTTTTGACAGATGTTCATCATTGTACCTAAATGCTGCAAGAACTTTTGAAGAGGAAGCGATACCGCCCTCTTTTGCAAAGTTAATTATTGAGATGTCATCACTCCCCCAAGCGACAGGGAACTCTATGTATTTCATCGGTGCTATATGTGCTGTTCGATACATCCATTCTGAGATAGTATGAAGACGTATCCATTTTAGTTTATTCTCATAGAACGTATCAAGGCTCTCCCATTCCGGCCAAGCATTATCGTTACTACATTCTTTAGTCGTTTCATTTATAACTTTTCTCCGGGCATGAAATACATTGCATTGGGGATATTTCTGTGCTAATGCAAGTAGTTCTGAAACGAAATCTGGCTCCAATAAATCATCGTCACATAACAAGGTGAAAAATTCCCCGTGTGCATATTCCAAACACCGATTCCAATTCTTCACCACATTTCGAGATCCAAGGTTAACTTCATTGCGATAATAATGAATCCGGGGATCATCAAATTGTGTAACTATAGATTGTAAATCATTGGGAGAGTGATCATCGACAATGACTATTTCAATATTGCTGTAAGTCTGCGACAATGCACTTTGTATGGCATCTGCCAAGAATGTCTTCTTATAGGCAGGAATAGCTATCGTTACCAATCCACTTGTGTATGTCGGCTGCTGCATCGGGTTACTTTGTCTTTACACATTCAAGAGCTTTCAACAGCCTATCTTTTCCGTATGCATATATAATAGGCACTGTTAACCCGACTGCTAGATAAGCGCCCCACCATCCTGCTTGTGCATACATCTCTATCACAGGATGTTCGGCAATCTGTTCTATCGGAAGATCATAGCGCGAGACAATTAACCAAGATACCAACTTAAACGCTACAAAATGCAATGTCATTACTTCCAACGTGTGGTCTCCAATATAGCACATCGCTCTGTATAAAGAATGCATAGTGGCGTTATTAGTTTCAGCCGACTTCTCCACTACTTGTCGGCTTATCAGAATCATCAATAATGTACCGGCAATTGCGGACACCATATACGGCAACAAGGTCATCGCTGACTGATTAAGCATACTTGGATGAGGATTAATCGCTGCTCCAGCCAACCATATTATTACACATGCCAAATACACATACCACTTGTCATAGTCCATTTGCATGGTTCGGATACCATAACCGGCTGCGACAAAAAATGCTGCAAACGGAATCATATATGTGATGTTAACGTATGGAATGACTAAATTCATCGTATGCATTACACATGCCAAAATAGCTATAACGCCCAATGTTAGCCAGATATTATTCTTTGTAAGTCTTAACACGCAATAGAATAATATATTCCCCAACAACAAGGGTTTCATAAACCAGAATGCACCAAGAAGGTTCTCATGGCCTTCCATCTTGAAGATGACATCCCGAGCATGGCTTAGAAAGTCGTGCGTTGAATATAGAGTTGTTCCAATTCCCCTAAAACCATACACCGCATCATACAGATGTAACCGGAAACATACATTATGAAGCAGCAAGAACAATAACGACCACTTCAAGTACGGCAAATATACGCCTTCAATCTTCCTCTCTATAAAATTCCAACCACATGTTAGATATTTGGGATTGAAACACATACCGCTCACTATGTAAAATAATGGCATGTGGAACGCAGAAATACTATCTGCTAAAAATCTCCCTCTGCCCATCCCCGCATGAACTGCAACCATAAGAATGATTGCAACAGCTTTGGCTATTGATATGGAATTATCCCTACTCAATGAATGATATTTCTTCTGGCGACGAAATAAATTGTGTGAATTTTTCAAATGTACGCTTGAAGCATTGAACTTCTTTTTTGTATATCTCTCCCACCTTACTCACATCTAGCATATCTGCAAGGCAATACGTCGGAATCTCCCAAAAAACTTTGGCCGTTACTAATATTGTACTAGAAAAACTGATTATTCCTTTCGGTCGGCAAGCCTCGCATATACATTCCATCGGGAATACATCCGTTTCAAGTAATTGAGAATCTAACAGATCCACCTTTTGAGCAAAAAAAGTATCACGAGGATGAGTTTTCAATAGAATATTCATGCCTTTGCGACGCAAATAATCACACACATTCTTCAGCACACGTAGGTCTTCATCATCATATACTTGTTTCCTATCCCATGCTGTTGTACAGATTATAATTGATTGTTCAATGAGGGATGAATCTATTTTCAGCCTTTTTTGGCGATTAAGCGCAGCAAAAGATTCCCTATAATATGGTAGTACAGAGGTGTTGATACGCAATCCGAAAAGTCCTTTGTGAAATATCTTCATGGAGACTTTTGGATGAAACGCACGATATACATAATTCCCAAATACTTGATAGCGGATAAAATCTCTTAGTTCCCTCAAACCTCTTATTTTCATCTGATTTGGATCTGCCAATGTTCCCATATAAGAAGCAACCCCTTCCTCGCTATAAGTAATAATGACATTCTTGTGTAATTCCGATTGCAATCTTCGCACAACCATCATCCATGGATAACTATTAGTTACATAGTATAATGTTGGCAGACTACTTCTTTTAGAGAAAACTCCCTTGTAATAATTCCAGATTCCTTTTATGCGGTTCACCTGGTTTTTAATGACTGGCTTTTCATTTCTTATGGCTTCATCATGAAAAAATGAATCATAATAATACGTTGCGCAATCATTAGTAAAAAACGTCTCATCTATAGCAAAGCCAGTTTGTGGATGTGCAGTAATCACAATGGCGGCGTTAACACGGACATGCTTTTGTCGAAGATATAGTAATAGAGCGTCTATACTCAACGCATGCCACGGAGTAAAAGCTACAACCACTAAATTGTAATTTATGTCATCCTTAGCGGCTTCTAACCATGGACATGTGGTATGTATTTCGCGTCTAAGCATGCAGTTCTACTTTCATGAATGAAGAATATGTTTTTGCATAAGGTTCTCCATCACCTGCCAGTCATCCGGCTCATCTATCTCAAACGAGGTATATTCCGGCATTTCATAGATTCCAATCTTACCACTCAGCCGATTGCCGGAAGCAAGGATATTAGCCACCGTATTGATATAGAAAGCGCCATTCTCCATCAACAATCCGTCAAACTCCTGACGGCGTGGGCGATGGCGATAGTCGTAGTTCATTGATGTACCATCGGCATTCCAGAAGAATCGCTTGTTTCGCACACAGGTCAGCATGGAGTCGTACTTGCCACTTGCATACTGCTGCAGTGCTTCCGTAAAATGTACAGTCTGTGTTAGCGGCGAGGTGGCTTGCACCAGCATAAAGATGACATCATTCTGCAGATTGGCATAACGGATATACTCCAGCATCACGCTCTCGGTACTTGCAGTGTCGCACGCATTCTCTGCCGAGCGGCGATAAACGCGTGTCTTAGCGTAATTACGTTCCGCTACCACCTGCTCTATTTCATCAGAATCTGTTGCAACTATTATTTCATCAACCATCGGGCATGCCTCCAGTGCCTCAATGTTCCAACACACAAGCGGCTTGCTGCAAAACGGCTTGATATTTTTGAGCGGAATAGACTTACTTCCGCCACGAACGGGAATAAACGCTATTGTTCGCATACTATTACTTCAACAATTGTTCATACTGATGTAGCAGGGCACTATTTTGTAGCGCTACTTCTCTGATTTTATCACGAGAAATATTCTTAATTGAATAATCCACTTTTTCAACTATGAGTCGTATATCTTCATCAGACGGAGGATTTGGATATACATGGGAATCAGCTTCATTGTATTTTAGTTCACGGTATATTGCTGCACTCTTGTGAGAATTACTACTCAGCATTACACAGGGGGTTCCGCCTAAAGATGCCAATATGGATGGATGCCACCTGCCGGACACATAACATTGTGCATTAGCGAGAACTGACATGCCAAATAATATATTGGTTTGGTTACTTATAATCTTGGTTTTCGTCTGTCGTGCAACTTCCTTCAAGAATTCTTCGCCACCGCAAGTTTGCACTATGACAACATTATATTTTAGTTTAAGTGCATTAACTAATTTTACATACTGCCCAATATAAACGTCATCACTCACATATTGCTCGCGTGACGCTGCACTAACCGCCACGTATGGACGAGAGAAATCAAAATCAAGCCATTGGTTCGCAAAATCAGGGAACACTATCCCTGCATGAGGATACATAGTAGCTAGAGAAATATAGTTCGTATATTTTGTCCATGAAAACAATGCATCGGGAATATATTCTACATTGTCACCAATAAATGTTTTGTAGTATTCGTAAGACAAACCGTCTCTCGCTACAACTGCTGTACATTTTTGTAAAATCAACTTAGTTTGAGAGATAGAATGGATATTCCGTTGAGATGCGCTCCCATCAGAAAACATCGCATTCAGCACATATGTCTTTTTACCAAGCGATTGGGCAAGGGCGAGAACAAACAAATAGAAATTCATGTCATAGCGAGCGTCTTGACGAAAAATGAATGTTCCCTCCCCATTCAAAATAATTGCATCAACTTTGGAAATCGTGTCATACAACTCTTGTAAGGGCACATATTTCTTGTATATTCGCATAAACGATTCCCAAGAACGATTTACATCATCTGTAATGAAATCCGCATTATCTTTAATTGACCGAATTTTTCTATTTATACGCTGTACATATTCAGTTAGTTTAGATACCTTGCACGTACCTTTGTATAATGCAGGCCTAAACATCTCAGTCATATCACCATAAATCACTGAAGCGATTTCATGATTTTTCGCGACTATATCCGATATAGCCATGCTTGTGGCACGACAACCATAATTCGGACGTACTCGGTTATCTCCTACAAAACAAACTTTCATTCAAGAATCGTCTTTAATTGTATACTGCTTTCGTAATTATCGGCAACACGAATTTTTGGATTGGAATAAATTCGCTTACATAATGTTCTCACGTAGCGCATCTGTGTACAGAATGGTTGACCTGTTATCGCATCAATGCTATATTGAGGGTTCTGTACATTTATTTCTAATAGACACAAACTATGTTTATTCGTTGCATTGTTAACATTAACCTGTTTCAATGGATTGACAGACATACCTGTCTGTTCTGTTAGTAAATTCAATATCCGTTCACTGCTAGATATAGGACATTGAATATAGAATGGATAGTGACATTTATCATATAACCGGTCTTGCAACTGACGTAAGATAGTAATTTGCTCTATTGTAAATTTCGATAGCAACTCCTCTTCATAGACAAAAAGCGAATCATCTAAATCACATGATATATCCACGACTCTAACAGGCACGTATGAAATCCCTAATTGACATGCACACGCAAAACGATGTGAACCGTTAATAATACGCATATTAGAATCAACTTCAATCGGATAATTCGAATTAAATCCCTCAGTTTTTATATGATTATATACATCATACAAACGCTGACTCCATGACTCCATTGTTACACCGGTTTTTACCCTGGCAGTCATGAAATCAACTTTCTTGCCTATTGTATTGTGCCCGTTGTATTCTTCCAAAGAACAAATTTTTGTTATGATTGAGTATTTGGCAAAATGTTCATTTATATATTGTAAAAAAAACAACTCGGCAGTAGGTATATGTTTCACGACTGAGAAATAAACTTTCTTTTGCTTTGTTTCAACATAATAAGGTCTCAGTTGACGAAGAAACATTTTTTCCTCTGAAGGGATGGAAAAACCCATTCTCAAACATAATTTATAAAGTATATTTGCAACCATCAGGTTCACCATATTGTATCTGCTATCGTTCTGCCATTACAAAAATGCTGATTTAAAGTTGAAAAAGAGACAAGGTTACCACTTTATTTGATTCTTCTTCAACTTATTACGCTGCACCTGCTCAATAGGCAACACATCCTGACTCTTGTATGTAAGTGCCTTTGCCACTGCGCGACAGTCACGTGCAAGTTTGCGCACGCCGTCTGGCTCCAACGACGCTGCATGATCAGTGCCTTTCCATGTCCGGTCAAGGGTATAGTGTCGTTCTATATATTCTGCCCCAAGTGCTACAGCTGCAGCATCAACAGCGATTCCTAAATGGTGACCCGAAAATCCGACTGCTTTTACGCGATCAGCATATTGCTCGCGCATACGCGTTAGTTCCAATAGGCAGATGTCCTCAAACGGAACAGGATATCCGCTTGTGCAATTGTACAACACAACATCTTTGTTCCTACCCTTCTGCTCGAAGAATTGAACAATCTCTTCCTCCTCGGCTTTTGTTGTCATACCAAACGACAAATGGATCTCACCATCATAGTTGTCACACAGCCATCCGAGCATCTGTTTGTTCAAGTTGCATGCGGAAGGAATCTTGATGAGTTTCGGATGAAGCGAAGCGATCTCCTTGGCACTCGTTAAATCCCATACGGAAGTTGAGTATTCTATTCCGAACTCCTTGCACCATGCCTGTAACTGGCGGTGCTGTTCAAGATTGAACTCCAAGAACTCACGATGTTCGCCATACGTTGCTCCATAAGAGTTCTCTGGGTGTGGATGCGGAGCATTATACTCCTCGGGGGTAAGTAGTTCGCGATTACAACGTTTTTGAAACTTAACAACATCCGCCTTGCAGTATAAAGCTGCTGTTTGAATCATCTCTTTTGCGATATTCATATCGCCCTTGTGGTTGCAGCCTATCTCGGCTATAATTATCGGTGCTTGCATAGATTATTTCAAAATATTTTGCTTATGTTCTGACAATATATTTTTTACTTACTTCTAGAAGAATATTTTTTAGTTCAATATATTCATAAGGTTTGAATATTTCACAGATAATAAAAAATGTGGTCACTCCCAGAGTCAATTGTATAGGAAGAATAATAAATGGAGATAGCGGTAAGAATTTTAAGAAATATACACTAACTGCGACACACATTGCAACGATATACGACGGCATTACATCTGCCATCTGCATTTTGGTAGAGTACTCCACCTCCCTGCCGACGTAATACGTATATATAAAAAATGCTCCTATTCGGGCAAAAATCACGGCTATAAGCATCGGCATTATTCCATAAAAAATACCAATCAAAATAGGGCCGACATCCAACAATTTAGACAAAATGAATACCCTCATATACAAATCAGGTCGTCCTACAATCTTAAGCATTGACTTATTGACCGCCCACAAAGGATATAGGGAAACGGCTATACAAATATATGGAAGATATCGAGCAGCGTCCAGCCATTTTTCCCCTATCAAGCATACTATAAATGGTTTTGCAATAGCTGCAAGAAAAAACAAACTGACGGTTGTAACAAACATTGTAACCTTAATCATACGCCTATAAACGGAAATCATGTGTTTTGAATCTTCTTGAATATTAGATAATGCAGGATATGACACCCGTTCTACTACATTCGTGAGATTAACTGATAATAATTCTGCATAACTTCTCGCCCTTGTATACTGCCCTAGTGCTTCCAAAGCATAGAATTTACCAACTACCAACACATATATTCTAGTCCAAATCGCTCCGATAAGATTGGTGAGAGTCAAGCGCCATCCAAATCCCCACATATACTTTGCACTTTCTGCAGAAAATGAGAAACTTGGCTTCCAATGACTGACGATGCATAGATACGATACGCTTAGAATAGATGCAAGCATATTTTGCACTACCAATGCCCAAACGCCCAATCCGCAAAATCCACAAACTACACCAGCTATGCCACCTAATATACTGGATATAACTTGAGAATATGTAAACGGCTTGAAATTTATTTCCTTTGTCATTTTTGTACCTTGAGCTGCTGACAATGATCCTATCACCATTGTCAGGCCAAGTACTCGAGCTAGAGATGTTAATTCGGCATTAAAAAATCTTGAGAGGAAAGGAGCTGTTGCAAACAAAACAGCATAGGCAACAATACTCATACCAACAGTCATCCAAAACATCGTATTATAATCTTCTTCTGTGACTGTAGGTTTGCGAATTAAAGATGCTCCGAAATTACCATCTACAAAAATCCCCAATATAGCCTGCACCACCATCACCATACCTACCATACCATATGCCTCCGGACTTAACAGACGGGCAAGGATGATGCCGATAATAAATCCTACACCATGACTGACGATAGATTGAGCAGCAGTCCACCCAACACCTTTTAAGGTTTTATTTCGCAGATTTTCTTCTGCCATAATTCATCAACTCAACATATATTGACAACAATACTCACCAAGCCCAATCTGTATTGCTTGCTAACGTGGTTAAATTCAATTGCTGTCATATTTCTTTAACATCTGCTCTTTAACTTTTATGGGAGTCATATTCCACAGGCTTTTCTATCTCACACTTACATCATGTCAATTACTTATGCATCTAAGATTTCCCACGTTCCCTTTGTATCATAACCAACACGGCGGATGCGCGATTTCTTAAGTTCATTGATGTAACGTTGAATAGAAGATGGTGCCATGTGTAATGTCTGACTCAGTTCTTCACGAGTTATCGAAGGATTCCCCTTGATTAACATGTACACTCCCTCTATCCTCTTTGATACTCTCTGACCGATTTCTCTGACCGATTTCTCTGACCGATTTTCTCTGACCGATTTTCTCTGACCGATTTCTCTGACCGATTCTTTTGAAATCCGATCTATCTTACAGGTATGCCCTTTCGCTTTATCATAGCTGATTCCCACTTGATAAGCATGGACTTATCAACGTACTCATCCCGTCTTACGGATGTAAATTCTGCGTTACCTATGTGAATATATTTTCCCATAAAATATATCGCCCTACTTAGCACTCAACACCAAAATCCCTATACATTGTGATTTTACATTTCAATCTTCAACACCTTCTGTATCACGGGAGCCATGTCGTAGTAGGCATATTCGGCGAGACGGCCGCCGAAGAGGACGTCGGTTTGCTGATCGGCAAGAGATTTGTATTGCTTGTACAAGGCGGCATTCTTGTCGTCATTCACCGGATAGAACGGCTCCATGCCGGGTGTCCATTCCGTGCTGTATTCGCGGCTAATGACTGTCTTGGGATTGTCATATACGGCTGCACCGAAAGACTCAAAATGCTTGTGCTCGATGATTCGGGTAAAAGGCACTTCACGCTCGGTATAGTTAATCACCGCATTGCCTTGGTAATTAGGGGTTTGCAATGTCTCTTGTTCAAAGCGAACAGTGCGGTACTGCAACTGGCCAAAGCGGTAGTCGTAGAACTGGTCTATCTTGCCGGTGAAGACCATTTTTTCGGCTATATCATGCCAGGCGTCTTTCAGAAGACGGTCATCGTTTGATTCGGGGATGATGTCCGAAAGTTTGGCGGTAAAGAAGTCGATGCCGGTCAAGCAAGTTGAACCTGCGAGAAGTTTGTCAATGAGGACGTTATAGCCGCCAACGGGTATGCCTTGGTAAGCGTCGTTGAAGTAATTGTTGTCATACACCAGCCGAACAGGTAGGCGGCGGATAATGAATGCCGGAAGTTCGGTGCACGAACGTCCCCATTGCTTCTCGGTATAGCCTTTTATCAGTTTTTCGTAAATATCCTTGCCGACCAACGTAAGTGCCTGCTCCTCAAGGTTCTGCGGTTCCCTTCCTCCAAGTTTAGCTACTGCTTCAGCCTTTTGCTCATCAATCTTCGCCTGCGCTTGCTCGGGAGTAATCACGCCCCACATCTGGTAGAACGTGTTCATGTTGAAAGGCAGGTTGTACAGTTTGCCTTTGTAGTTCGCCACGGGCGAGTTGGTATAGCGGTTGAAGGGCAC
>OCVV011342017.1_pt1 | contig 24613 bp, 21 predicted proteins | sample 1539721 | NCBI WGS metagenome assembly OCVV01 (sample SAMN02144230, study PRJEB22623) | gut metagenome | biome: sheep rumen | host: Ovis aries | place: New Zealand
AAAGTTAGTTGGCTCATCTAGTAACAATATATCTTTTTCTTCTAAAAGCATTTTACCTAAAAACACTTTTGCACGTTGTCCACTAGATAATTCCTTTAGTGGACGTTCATCTTCGATTTCATCACCGATATCAATTCCTAATCCATTAATAATATTTCCAACATTAGATTTAATTCTATAGAAATTCTTATCTTCAAGATATTGATTGATATTATCAGCTTTCTTTAAAATCTTATCATAATCATTTTCATCAGCATAAGCCATACTTTCGTATAGTTTATTCATCTCAGCTTCTTTTTTAAAAAGTTCATTATAAACGCTATATAAATACTCTGTGATTGTAATATTGTCACTGACAACAAGCATCTGGTCTAAATAAGAGAATGTCTTGTTTTTATCCCAAATAACATCTCCACTATCAGGACTTAATCTATGAGCGATAATATTCATTAACGTTGATTTACCGCATCCATTTAGTCCTACAAGACCCATATGATCTCCCTCAATAACCCTTAAGGAAGCCTTGTTTAACAATTTCACATCAGTATATCCAAACGTTAAATCAGTTATATCAAGTACGCTCATATTCTTTCAACCTATAAATTATTTAATTATTTGTCCTCTTCAATTTTTTCTGAATTATCAAATTTTTCTAATTTTCTAATTTTCTGAATTTTCTAATTTTTCTTCGTAATTTCCAACTAATACTTCTTTATAAATATATTTATTCTTTTCTAAAAGCTTAAATACAATTACAGCTACAACCATTACACCTAATTCACCAAGTGCTACATATAATGCACTTTCTAAATATGGAAGTTCAAAAGCTAAATTTAATTCTAATCCAACAATTAAACCATTGAATATAACTGGACAAATAGCACCAAGATAAATATTCTTAATTAAAGCTATGCCGATTAAAGAAAGTACTGTAGCAAGTACACCTAATGTGATATCAAATACCAACATAGGACTAAATAGATTTGCAATAAAGCATCCAATTATTAATCCAATCATACTTTTTTTATCATAGAAACATAACAATACTAAAATCTCAGAGACTCTAAATTGTACTTGTCCAAAAGATATTGGTTGTAATGTCAATGTTAAAGCTACATACATTGCACATATTGCAGCTTGTCTTACAATTAATTTAATAGTTTTATTCATTTCAACTCCTCTTTTAATATACTTCATTTAAACCTTAAACATTATACCACGATAAATTTATAATAACTATAAAAAAGTGTTTTCTTCTCTCCATTTTTAAAAAATAAATTGACTTTATCGTTAAAAAAAGTATAATCGAAAGAGTCGAAAATTTAAAAATGGAGTTTAAAAATGCTTGGATCAATTATATGTGCATTATCAATTGTACTGATGATACTGACAATTTTATTTAAACCAATTATCAAAATTGGAGGCAAAGAAATAAATACCTTTTATTTCTTTCCACTTCTTGGGGCTTGTTTTATAATCATTACAAATCAAATTGATTTAGATTATCTATTCAAATCATTTACACAAAACAGCTCTATTAATCCAATAAAGATTGTAGTATTACTTATGAGCTTATCAATGCTATCAATTTCCTTAGATGAACTAGGATTATTTAATTATTTAGCAAGTAAAGTTGTACAAAAGGTTAAGAACAATCAAAAGAAATTATTTGTAACAATCTATGTACTAGTTTCAATACTAACAATGTTTACAAGTAACGATATCGTTATTCTTACTTTCACAATCTTTATCTGTCATTTTGCAAAACACGCAAAAATAAATCCAATTCCTTATTTGGTTATGGAATTTGTTGCCGCAAACACTTGGAGTATGATGTTTATCATCGGTAACCCAACTAATATTTATTTAGCTTCTTCTTTTGATATCACCTTTATGGAATATTTTAAGATAATGGCGTTACCAACTGTTGCATCAGGTATTTCTGCTTTTGGTATTTTATATTTAATTTTTAGAAAAGAATTATCAAAACCAATTGAGAATGTTGACGTGGAAATCGAAGAAATCAGATATAAAAAACTAACTCTTGTTGCCCTAATGTTTTTATTAGCAACAACTGTACTTCTTGCAATCTCAAATTTTATTAATTTAGAGATGTGGTTAATAACACTAATAAGTGCAATTAGCTTAACAATTATTTTATTTATATTTGGTATTGCAAAGAAAGACTTATCAATTGTTAAGCATACATACACTAGAATCCCCTGGAATCTTGCAGTGTTTGTCTTCTCAATGTTTGTTTTTGTTCTAACATTAAGCTATAACAATGTCTTTGAAAACATTCAAAAAGCTATGTATTCTATTACAAATGGTAATAAATTCTTTACGGTTTTTTCCTATGGCATTGAATCAACACTGTCAGATAACATAATTAATAATATTCCAATGAGCTTAGCATTCTCATGTATCATCAATTCTAGTAACCCAGAACTTGCAAGTATCTATGCTACTATCATTGGTTCTAATATTGGCGCTTATCTTTCACCAATTGGTGCATTAGCTGGAATTATGTGGATGAGTATTTTGAAAAAAGAAAAAGTCGATTATTCATTTATCAACTTTACTAATAAAGGAATAATCATAACTATTCCCGTATTACTTGTAGCCCTATCAATGCTAACAATAATATTATAAAAAAGAACTATCATTTCAATAACGATAGTTCTTTTTCATTTAAGATTTATTTTAAGGATTTAATCCTTTTTTGATATTTTTCATATAAAAGAGCATTATGCTCATCCCCTCCAGGAAGGTTAGCACTTAAATAGATAGGTGGAATAACACCATCTTTGTTATATAAATCTATTACTTCTAATACTAATCTTTGGGCAATGAAATTACCTAAAATACTAGAGCAAGATCCACTTTGACCATAACTAAATTTAATTACTCCATCCCCTAAAGGTGCATGATTATCAATTACTACGTCACCTAATTCGTACAAATGTAATCCTAAATTGTTTCTAGGTTGAACTTTTTTTGTCATATCCATACTAGTTATTACAATTACTGGATGACCATTTTCTTTACAAATATTTGCCATCTCAACCGGCACACTGTTGATACCAGAATTTGATACGATAATAAAAGGTTCACCCTTTTTCAAATCTAATTCTTGATATATTTTACTAGCCATTCCGCTAACTCTTTCTAACTTAGTACTTGTGATTGCACCCTCATGTTGCATTAGAGGTGGAATTAAAATCGGATCGATTTGTACTAATCCTCCAGCTCTATAAAATAATTCTTCAGAAAACATATGAGAATGTCCTGTTGCGAAAACATGAAGTATGCCTTCATTTTTCATACAATTATAAATAATTTTAGCTGCCTCTTTTATATTTTTATCTTCTAATGTATCTACATCATTAATTAGCTTTTTAATGATATTTCCAAATTCACTCATAATGCTTTTATTCTTTTATCCATTTAGCATATAAAGTAATATTACCAAATGTACCTTCCTCAATACTTGTCACCTTTTCACCAGTACAATCAAGTTTAATATACCATCCATCAAACTTAGCACCTGTTGCAGTAGGAATTGGTAAATCAAATTTATCTTCTACTGTATAAGTTAAGTGCTCAGTTGGCATTGTAACTGTAACACCAGTTAGTTTAGTTACAACTAACTTAGCAGGTATATTATTTAGAACTGCAATACTTGTTCCTTGTGCCCACTGTTGAAGCTTGATGAATAATGAAACTTTCATATTCTCATCTGGTTCATAGTTCTTATTATATTTAGTAAAACTTGTTAACATTGCATTGTAGAAATACTCATTTAATCTGAAATATTTAGTCCTATATGGTTCACAGTTCAAGAAGTATAATTCATCCTCTTCAGGAACATAATTAGGTCCATTGTTTCCGTCAGTAATAGGTTTATAGAAGCAACTAGACATTGCTGACTCAAATGTATAAGTATTCATTTGTTTTAATTCTTCAGCGCTACTAAATGAAACTGTTCCATTATATGTATCATTTGAATACTTAGTTAACTTATCACCACTCTTAGTAAGTCCCGGAACTTTACCAACTTTGTCGTTTAACCAGGCAAAGAAATCACCATAGAATTCATTTATAAATTCATTCTTATCAGTCCAATCAACTGCTTCGATCTTATAAGCATTAGGAACATATTTGATATCATAAACAATTTTCTCGTAAACTGGTTTAATTTCTAAATCACTGCTGATATAAGTAAAATCTTTATCCCATTTAACAAACCTATATCCATTTTCATTTGGAACATCAGGTGCTTCAGCACTCATTCCATCGAATAGATATCTAGTCCTAATTACTTCACCAGCCTTATTATAGAACTTAACACAGCGAAGTTCTTCGGGTGTGTAATAATGAAGTTTATCCATCTCTTGCCAATCTACTGTAACGTAATTAACACCTTTATCAATCCATTCTTGTAAAATATCATAATCTGAATATGATGTGAAAGTCCAAACGGAAATCTCGCGTCCTGCTTCACGATATCTATTTAACCATTCATCTGAATTAGAATGTCCTCCAGTTACATTACAACTGATATCAAAATCATATTGAATGCATTGAGTTAATTGATCTGCACTTTCAATTGAATTAACTAATTTTTGAATTTTGATATCATTATATCCATTTTCTCTAAACCACTTTAAGCAGTTTGTCATAGAACTCAAAATGATTGTATTATCATACATTTCACAGCTCTTTAATGTATCAACTAATTTTTTTAAATTAGATGTACTTGATCCAGAAATACCTGTAGTACTCTTTAACTCAACAACAGCTATACAGCCATATTTCTTACAAATACCTAAGTATTCTTCTAATGTACAAATAGTACCAGTATAAGGTCCAACAGCAAGTCCTTTTTCTTTTGGTAAAGCAAATGGATTTGATGTTAAAGTTGTAGCTTTTAATTTTACATATGTTGTGTTTTCAACTGTCATTCCAGCATATGTAGCATCATGATTAATAACAAGTACTCCATCACTAGTAACTCTTAAATCACATTCTAAAGCATGGTAATGCATATCTCTTGCAGCAGTTTCAAATGCTTCATATGTATTTGGTACACCATAGATACTTCCACGATGTCCAATAAACTTTGTTTGATAATTCCAAATAACTTTTACTTTTCTTGTTAATGTTGCCTTATTACCAGCTTTATCTTGTACTTCAACTTCTACAGTTTGTTCTTCATCTAATAAATATTTATTGATATCTTTAGTAATAGTTATTTTATCAGTTATATCACCATCTCGATCATCTAAAGCTTTCAAATCAGTCTTTGGATCATAATCTCTACCATAACTAATACTAACAACTTCATCACTATTATTTTTGCTGATAACTGGGCTTGTTGTATCAGGTTCTAAAACCTTGATTGTTCTAACAAGTTCTCCCTTATTTCCATCGCTATCAGTAACAGAATATTTAATTTCATAATTACCAGCTTTACTTGTATCAACACTGCCTTCAACTACAATAGAAGCTGTTAAATCGCCATCTTCTTCATCAGTTGCAGTTACATCAGCTTTTAAATCAACTACACCATTTGCATCAACTTCATTAACACTTCCATTATATACAATGACAGGTTTACCACTTCCAGCTATTACAAGTTTAATTGAAGCAGAAATGCTAGAATCACTCTTTAAACTAATTGTTACAGTTACTTCACCTTTTTTTACACAAGTAATAACATTACCATTCAAACTAATTAAATCACCACTAAAATTGATATCAAAATCATTAGAAGCGTTCTTAATTTCTGGTTTAATCTCATAAGTATCACCAACAGTTAAATTTACTGTCTCTTTATTAAAACTAATAGTAGCTTTTTTATTAGCTTCTCCACATCCAACAACAATAATACCAATTAACAAAAGTACTATAAACGATAGAAACTTCTTCATTCTCAACATTCTCTTCATTTTCTCCTTTTCTTTTAGAATAATTCTCCATTTTGAGCCATTTGAATAACTTCTCTAATTGATTTACCTTTAATCAAATTTCTATAATAATCTAATTCATCAAAAATCATATCATCTAATACATCCATACCTAATAACTCAACAGGTGCTTTATCATCAGTCAAAATGTAACCATTTTTTTCTACGAATTCCATTTTTGAATAAACCCTAGTCATCATTGTTTTTAATTCAGTATTTTCAATTAAATTAATGCTCTTAGTTAATGATTCTTTTAAATCAAATCCATTGCACGCATATACTTCACAATTGGTATTACATTTAACTTTATATGCATTATCAAAACAATTTCTGATAGTTCCGCATATATAATCATTAATACCACCTTCATTATTTGTATACATATTAAGATTTACAACCATGACTCCTTTATCTTTCAAATGATCCTTCACTTTTTTAAAGAATTCAATTGAAGACATTTGAAAAGGAATTGTAATATCTTGATAAGCATCAACTAAAATTACATCATATTTTTTATCAGTAACATCAAGAAATGCTCTACCATCGTTGACATAAACATTTACATTACTAGGTAAATCAAAACATTTTGTTGCTAAACCGACAATCTTACTATCGATTTCAACTCCATCAATATCACAATTCTTGTAATATAAACTACTTTGATAAGCAAAAGTTCCTGTTCCAAGTCCTAAAATTAAAATATCCAACTTCTCATTATTGATTCCATCTAATGTATTACTTCTTTCATTATCAACCATATAATTAGAAGCTAGTGCATAATCATAATATAATCCAGTTAAACCATCTCTATTTTTCTTAATTGATTGAACACCAAATAAGACGTTTGTGGAAAGAATAGTTTGATTATCATCTTTTTCAACTCTCAAATAATTGTAAATTGATTCTCCTTCATAAGCAGTATCTTTAGAAAAGAAAGCAATACTTCCATTAGCTCCAAAAACTATACTAATTGTAAGAATTACAACTGCAATAACGCTATATATAATTATATGGAACTTTCTCATAATAAAATAAGTTACACATATAATAAACAATACAATTGAAAATATAATAAATGTCCAACTAGTTCCAATATATGGAATAGTTACAAATGTTGGTAAAAATGTACCAATTATAGATCCGATAGTACCTAACGCTTCAATTGTACCAACAACCTTACCATTCTCCTCTAAATTACCAACTGCATACTTTATTAAGTTTGGCGTAACCATTCCAAAGATAAGTAGTGGAAATACAAATACCAAAATACAAGAAATGAAAGCAGCAAAGACTAAGAAATTACTTGATAAGTTACTTGCAGCTAGTAATACTGCAACTCCAGCAATTATATATTTACCAACAAGTGGAATTAAAGCAATCCAACAAGAAGCAATAAAAATCAATTTGAATAGCTTAGTCGGGTCACTATATTTGTCTGCCATCTTTCCACCAATAATATTACCTATTGCCATTGCAATCATTACAGTTCCAATAATTATTGTATAAACAATTTGTGATGAACTGTAATATGGTGCCATCAATCTACTAGCACCTAACTCAATTGCCATTACACTCATTCCACTAAAGAATCCAGTTAGATATAAAAATATCTTCTTTATTTTCATAAATAATCTCCTATATACATTCATTATATAAAAAACACCCGTTCATTTCAACAATAATAAAAAGATACTAGCTTAAAAGACTAGTATCTATTATCTATTACAATTTTAATTCATATTGATTTTCATATGATTTGGTACCATCTTTATAATTTCTGACATTAACTAAATTAGTATTAGTCATACCAAGTTTCAAAATTAAACCAATTGATGCTTCATTTTTGATATCAGAATGAGCAATTAATTTCTTAACGCCACATCGTTTACAATAATCAATTACAGATTCCACAGCACTAGATGTAATACCTCTTCTAGAGTATTCCTTATCAATAATCCAACCAATTTCATAAGTCTTAAATTCGTGTTTTACTTTTGATAAAGATACTAAACCAACAAGTGTTCTATTATAAACGATTCCAAATTCTAAAAACTTAGGGAATAGTTTTTTATATTGAGCAAGCACTTCACCTAAAAATTCAATAGTTTCCTCAAATGTCTGTTCGCTTCTAAACAACATATATTCTGTATTTTCTTTAGTATAGATGTTTTCGTTAATTATTTTGGCATCACTCATTTCAAGTGGTCTTAAATAAATACCATCACCCATTATTGTAGCTACTTTCATATTTAACTCCTTATAAAATAATTATTAGCCCAAATACCACAAGTACAGTTATTATTACTACAATTATCATCTTTTGATTTAGTATTGATAAAGTAATAGCAGTAACAGTTCCAACAATAGCGATCCAAATATTATCAACTGAATACAAAATACTTGGGAAAGTTAGAGCTGCTAAAACTGCATATGGTACATAGAATAAGAAATCTTTGATAAATCTATTCTCTATTCTTTTATTAATAAACGCAATTGGTAAAGCACGTGGAATAAAGGTTACTAAGAATAAAATGATTACACATATTACCTTATACATTGTTTTCCACCTCCGCTTTGTCATCAATAGCTTCAGATGGTTCATCTTTTCTAGGGAATACTAGTGCACCAAATACACAAGCTAGAATTGTTGCTATGATTGTCTTAAATCCTAAACCAATTCTATTTATATATGGAACGTATTCTAATAAACAAGCAAGAGCGATAGCAATGAGTATTACACAAGTAATACTTTTGCTTTTCTTAGCATCAGGTACAATAATTGCAATAAACATTGAATATAGAGCAATATTCATCGCACCTAAAAAAGTATCAGGAAATAAGTTTGATACTGTGGAACCAATTAAAGTTCCAAGTGTCCAGCCAATTAAAGGAAGTGTTGTTAAACCTAAGACGTAAATTGGTGTAACTTCTTTTTTCTCAGTAATTGCTAGAGCATATATTTCATCTGTGATTCCAAAAGAAATTAAAATTCTACCCCAAAAACTTGTTTTAGTATCAATCTTTTGTGATAAAGAAATGCTCATCAAGGCATATCGTAAATTAATCAATAAAACGGTTAATCCAATTTCCAAATAACCTGCTAGCTGAATTATCATTTTTACCCCAGCAAATTGTCCAGCTGAAGTAAGGTTAGTAAATGAAATAATGGTAGCCATCAAAGGTGTAATTCCACCATTAAAGCACATTACCCCAAATGCAAAAGAAACAGCGAGATAACCTAGCCCAATTGGTAAACCCTTTTTTAGACCATATAGATAACTATTCATTTTCGTTATCTGCTTTCTTCTCATTTTTCTTAATTTCTGTTTTTACTTCCTTCATCAATTCTTTTTCGCTCTCTTCATCATCTTCAATAACTACAGTATCAAGAATATCTTGTAACTTATATTCCTTCTTTAAATATCTCTTTGTTTGATATCCAATTACTACTGTTAATGTACCATTGATTACACCTTGAGAAACTGATTCAATTGCAGTTCCAACAACCGCTCCAACAATTGGTAATTTTGATACCATATTTCCCATCTTATTAACTACACCTGTTGTTAAATTAGCTGTTGTAGAATTAATTCCATATGCAAGTAATGAATTAGAAACGACTGATCTATAAATTTTCATTAATTCAGCCTCACTTGGTCTATATCCATATAAAAATACTAATTCCTTAATTAAATTTAAATCATAAATACTTACAAACAAAGTATCTAATACTTCTGATTGACTTAATGCAGTTGCAACACCAACTTTAATAGCATGATCTCTTATCAATCTATTAGAAGCAGTCTTAACATCAGTATTATATAAATGAGTCAATGCTTCTTTTAAAGCTTCATCATTTTTAGTATGTCTTGCAACAGCTAATTTTCCAATAGAATCACTACTATACCAACCAATATTCTCAACCTTACTAGAGAAATCAATCATCTTATCAGCGATATCTTCTCTCATCTTTTTATTGAATTTCTTAGCTTCTTTTGCATTAGAATAATTTACAGTAGTAACAAATGCTTTTGTGTTCTTAATTTTGATTAGTGGAATAATATATAAAAATATAAGTAATAATACAGATACTCCAATTCCACAGTATCCAGCAATTTTATGTATTTCAAAAAGCTTCGAAACTAAAGTCACCAAACAAGTAACAATTATAATTCCAATTGAAGATGCTAATATAAATGATAAACTCTTTATCACTTTCACATTTCTTGGTTTCGCATTATAATTCTTTTCATATTCATCCAAAGTCATCTTTTTTTCTTCTTTTACATTATTATCATTTTTTGTTATTTCATTCATAGGAATACTCTCCGTTTTCTTTACTAGATTATACTATAAATATTGTAAAAATAAAAGAGATAAAAAGTAGATAACTTTTTATCTCTCTGTTTTTGATATCTAATTAGTCAAATCGTCAAGTTCGGCTACACTACTAGCTCCACTTCTTTCTTTTTCCACTACATTAGCATTACCTTTATATCTTAAGGTACTTGATCCGCTAATAGAATACTCTAAACTTTTCTCAGCGTATATTCTTCCAGTTGAAGATCCACTTAAATTAATAGTTACATTATCAGTCTTAAGTCCAGATGCTTCATATGTACTAGCTCCACTAACCTTTGCTTTTGCATTGGCACAAGAACCATCATATAATACAGTTGAAGCACCACTAATATATGAATCAGCAGTAGCAACTTCAGTTTTTAAAGTTACAATTTTACTAGCTCCACTAACCTCTGCTCTTAAAATATCTGCTGTGATTTCATTAAATCGCATATGAGATGCACCACTTGCTATTGCTTCTACTCTAGTAAGATTTACATAGTCAACTGTTAAACTTGAAGCACCACTGATATCAAGTACGACATCATTACCTAATGAATCTTGATTAATAATACCCTCTGCTTGAGCTAAACTTACACTATTGAATTTATATCCATATACTTCAATTTCTATTTTCTCAGTTTCGTATTTTTCTAAAACACCAGCTTCAATTGTAATCTCATCTCTAATAGTTTTTATTTTTAAAATATCAAAGAAAGATTTCTGAGCTCTAACAACTATTTTCTTTTCAGTCCCTTTTGCAAATTTAACGTATACAGGTTTTATAACCTCTCCATCATCAATTCTAATATTTTTAATTACAATAGAACTTCCATCTAAATCAAGATATTCTTTTTCTTCAACTTCACCAGTTAATGCAACTTTCTTTAAGCTTTTATCACATCCAACTGATGACATTAATAACACTAAGAATAATACACCAAAAATTGCTTTTACAATCCTTTTCATGTAATTTCCTCCACAATGTATTTTTTAATACTACGATTATATATCTTTTATCTCTTTAAATCAATAATATATTTCTATAACATAATTTAAGAATCTACTAATAAAAAGCAAATCCACATTATATGGATTTGCTGATTCTCAATATATCAAGATAAATATATATAAAAAATAAATAATCTCCTTAAGCTCTTTCTAAAGCATAAATTAATTTTAATATATTTCTTTTTCTTCTAATAAACTTATAATTTTATTCTTAATTTCAATATTAGAACAATTATTCATAAACGCATCAAATACTTTACTGGATATTTCAAACATGATTTTTTTATTATTGGAATATATTTTAACTGCATAAGGTGCACTAACATAAAACGCAAAAGACAATTTAACATCAGTAATATCATTATACCTAATATCAATTATTTTACCAAATTTTTTTTGAAACACTTTTTCGTCTTCAATACTAATATATGAATTCAATTTGAATAATGAATAAAATACAAATAATATATGTAATAAAAAAAGGAATACTATTATAATAAGAGCAATATTTTTTTCTTCAACATTAGGCAAAATACCAATTGTTGATATAAAACACAACATAAAAGATGAAACAGAAAATGGTATGGTTCTACCATTACATGGTCTATATTTCATAATTTTATTTTTTAATACTTTTTTCTTCCAATATACATTTACTTTACTATTTCATTTTGAAAACTATTATACTAAAGTAACAGTAAAATTATTACTATATACTTCAATATTATTTTTCTTAACAGATAATGAATAAGTTAACTTATCACCTTTGCTACAAGATAAAGAAATAACACCTAACTTACTCATCTTACTTGTATCAGTTGGAGTCCAATTAAATTCATAATTGCTGAATGTATCTTGACCATATTTAATAATAGCACATAAGTCACGGAAATTAGCCCATTCACCTGCTTGTCTAATTGCATTAGGACATGGTTTACCACTGAAGTTATTGTGTTGCAATACTCTATCAACAGTTAAGTTATAATGTCTTAAAATCATAGCAGTTAATCTAGCAGCGTTAAGAAATGTCTTAATATAATCACATCCAGAATCAACACATGTTTCCATACTTACACTATTTCTATTACCACCATTATTACCAATAGCTCCATAAGACGTATCGTAATGACTTGCATTCATCCAATAATTACCATTTGGTCCAACTTCAGTATAAATGCCATATGGACCTGATACTCTATTCTTAGTATCACTTGGAATTCTAATCTTTGTCTTTTCTCCACCTAACACATAATATCCATCTTCACTAATTGTTTGCGCTGGCATTCCCTTAGTTGCTTTAACACCTGTATCAGATAATTGATATAATCTAGATCCATCACCAGCATGCCATGCAATTTCATCAATACGGATATGTTGAATGACTTGATCATCACCAACTGAATAATGCCAACTAGCATCTCTATCAACATCACCTACTGCACAATTGTAAATGTATCTAGCATGCATTTCTTCATCAGCACCTTTACCATTATTTGCAGTATCGTGAACAGTAACGAATTGAGTTGATACTCTATTATCATTTGGTTTGTTCTTACTATTATCTGGTAAAATACTTTCTTTAATTGTTAATTCTTCTGGAGTAAACAAATATAGTAAACCATAACTTTGAGTAATGTTTCCATATGCTTGGAAACTCATTCTCTTAGCTGTTTCTGGAGTTAATACTCTAATAAATTCTTCTAACTTCTCTTGTTCAGTCATATTGCTAGAATCTTTAGCCTTAACTTTACAATAGAATTGTGTAGTCTTAACAGCTTCATTAAATTTAACTCTTGCAGTTAAACATACAAAACGTTCAAAAATAGTTTCTGTAACTTTTCCATCACTTGTTACGATATCTTCGTTTGTAGAAGCCCAAGAAATTGTAGCCTTATATTCAGGAATTTCTGTAGGTAATCCATCTTTTTCAGTTAACATTAAATCAGTGAAGTTATTCTTTAACCATTCAGTTGCATCTTCACAAACTTCTAATGCAGTTCTTCCTTGGCAAGTAACAGTATATTCAGTAGTAATACTATTATAACTATCACTAACGATTACTTTTAAATTTACATCAGTATCTTCAAGTGTCTTATGATACTTTCCATCATTACTTAAAACGTCAGGATTTGATGAAGTAACATCAACTGTAATAACACCATAATAATCACTAACAAAATCTAAATCTCTCCATGCAAAATAAATTGTATCACCTGCTTCATTCTTTTTGCTAGGTAAGCAAGTTTCAAATCTTAAAGCTGCATCTTCTAATGTAATAGGAGCGATGTGAACTGTTATATCACCAGCTCTTGTTTCATCACCTAATTTAATAATATAACCTAAAGCAACATCAACAGCTTTACTCTTTCCTCTTTCAACAATAGTTCCGTCTTCAAGCAAATAATCAACATCTGAAGATAACCAAGTAATTGTTCCACCTAATGTTGGATGAGTTGTAGGTAAATTTAAATCTTCAGTTACATTAACTTTTACATTTTCTTTAACGTAATTTTCAATTTCATCGATTTTGCCTTTATCATTTCCTCCACCTTCATTCTCACAAGCAACAAGAGAAAATAAAAAAACTAAACAAACTAAAGTAAAGAAAACTTTAAATAAATTATTCATTATATAAATTCTCCTTAAATCTTATTTTACATTTAAAACAATATCTTCTTTAATAAAATCATTTCCTGTGACTGTAAATGTATTTTCTAAATCATCAACAGCTACACCTTTTATCTTAATATTATTACCTTTAATTGAAACTGATCCAGAAAAAATAGATTCTTCCTTTTCACTTCTTTCTTCTAAAGTTAATCCAGCACAAATACCATAAATAGTCAAATTATCATGATATAAATTAAACACTTCATTATATTCACCAGAATCAAGATATATCACAGGACTAGAAGATTTTGGTAATGCATTAACATATATTAATACATTTGCCATTGTATTGAAAGCATTCAATCCTACAATAGCACATTGTCCATTGACAATTATTAAGTCTCCCTCACTCATTTCACTAGTTTTAGAACTTACAACATATATATTAAAATAATAATTAATATAAGCCTTAATTAAATCAATTGAATCTAATTCTTCTTTTGCTAATTCATTATTCTCTTTAACTAAATAGAAAACAGCTTTTGATTCGCTCACTTTATTAAGATAATTTTCTAAATCAACTTTTTCAGTAATCTCAGTTCTTTTACTAGAATCTTCTTTGTCAACAAGATAAAAATATATTTCATCATATATTGATATAATTATTGAATCTAATTCTTCTACATCATTATCATCTTTATTAGTATCATCATTTTTATTTTCAGAATTATCTGAAATATTATCTTTATTATCTTTGTTATCTTTATTATCTTCGTTTGTTTCATCATTACATGAAACGCCAAATAAACATAATGCTAATAAAAATATTAAAACTAAAACTAACTTATTTTTCATTTAATTAAAATTGAAGAATTTGATTCTCTTTTTCTTTTGCAACTTCTTCAAGGTTGCTAATATATTTATCAGTCATCTTTTGACAATCATCTTGTCTATTTCTCAATTCATCTTCAGAAATTAATGATTCTTTTTCTAAATCTTTTAATTCATCATTAACATCTCTTCTAATATTACGAATAGCAACCTTAGCTTCTTCTAATTGTTTTCTTACTTCCTTAACTAAATCTTTTCTCAATTGTTCAGTTAGTGGAGGGAATATAAGTCTAACAACTTGTCCATCATTTAATGGGTTTAATCCTAATCCGCTAGTAGCAATTGCTTTTTCCACATCCTTTAATGAATTCTTATCAAATGGCTTAACAACTAATGTAGTTCCTTCTGAAACAGTGATTGTGGCAATTTGATTTAAAGGTGTTTCACATCCATAATAATTAACTCTAACATTCTTTAAAATACCAGGATTAGCTTGTCCTGTCTTAATTAATTGTAAACCGCCCTTGAAAGTTTCAATTGCTTTTTCCATTTTTGCTTTTCCAGCATCAATAACACTTTGTGGCATATTTTTCTCCTTATAGTTATTTTTATTGTTATTCTTTTTTTATTCGTTTATTTAAATTATTTACTTGTTACTAATGTTCCAATTGAATAATCTTTTGCAGCTTTTGCAATGTTTCCAGGAACGTTCATATCAAACACAATAATATCCAAATTATTTTCCATGCATAATGTAGCAGCAGTCATATCCATAACTTGTAGATGTTTACCAACGATATCAGTATGAGTAATCTTCTCAAAACGCTTTGCATTTTTATTTTTTCTAGGATCACAATCATAAATACCATCCACACCATTCTTAGCCATTAAAATAACTTCACAGTTCAATTCAATAGCTCTTAAAGCAGCACATGTATCTGTTGAGAAATATGGATTTCCTGTTCCTCCACCAAAGATACATATAATACCTTTTCTCATATGAGAATCAGCTTTTCTCCTTATATATGGTTCTGCAATTTGAGGAATACTTAGAGCTGTTAAAACTCTTGTTTCTAGACCTAACTTTTCAAGTGCAGATTGTAATGCACAACAATTCATAATTGTTCCTAACATTCCCATATAGTCAGCGCTTGTTCTATCCATTCCATTATCAATAGCATCTCTACCTCTCCAAATATTGCCAGCACCACAAACAATACCTATAGCAATATCTCCAAGGTCATGTAATTGTTTAATCTCTTTAGCCATAGCATTAACAGTATTCATATCAATTGTTTTATCTTTACCGCCTAATGCTTCTCCACTGATTTTTAACATTACTCTTTTCATATTATCTCTCCTTTTGCATTTTATAAGAACAATAAAAGAGCACATTCCTGTGCTCTTATATTATTATTTTGCAGCAGCAACAGCAGCAGCTACTTCAGCAGCAAAATCATCTTTTCTCTTTTCAATTCCTTCACCAACTGCAAGACGTACGAAAGATTTAATAGCACAGTTCTTACTCTTAACGTATTGATCTACAGTTTGATCAGGATCTTTAACGAATGGTTGTTCAACTAAACAAACTTCCTTTAAAGATTTTTGTAATCTACCAGCAACCATCTTATCAACGATTGCAGCAGGTTTGCCTTCGTTTAAAGCTTCTTGCTTTAAAATCTCAGTTTCGTTTGCAATATATTCAGGATCGATTGAATTCTTATCTAAATATTTAGGATTCATTGCAGCTACATGCATACAAACATCTTTTGCACATTCTTCGTTATCACCATCTAAGATAGCGAATGCAACAATCTTTCCACCCATATGAGCATAAGCACCAAATACTTGGTTATCAGCTTTTGTATATTTAGAAACTCTTCTTAATGAAATCTTTTCACCGATTGTAGCAGTTGCATTAACAATCAAAGTTTCAAGTTTTTCACTCTTAACTTCATCATTATATTCTTCGCCAGCTAATAATTCTTTACCTAATTCTTGAACTAATTCAACGAATTTTGGATTCTTAGCAACGAAGTCAGTTTCACTATTAACTTCATATAAAACAGCATTATTTCCGTTCAATGCATAAGCACAAACACCTTCAGCAGAAATTCTAGCAGCCTTCTTAGCAGCTTTAGTGATACCTTGTTCACGTAACCACTTAACAGCTTCTTCTAAATTTCCATCAGTTTCAGTTAATGCCTTCTTGCAATCCATCATTCCGGCACCAGTTTGTTCACGTAACTCTTTAACTTGTTGAGCAGTAATAGCCATAACCTTTTATTCCTCCTATTAGATTAATCTATTTATCTTTCAATTATTCAGCTTCGTTTTCAGCCTTAACTTCTGTGTTAACTTCTTCAGTAGCAACTTCAGATTCTTTAACTTCTTCAGCAGCAACTTCAGTTGCGTTAGCTTCTTGAGCGTTAGCTTCTTGAGCGTTAGCTTCAGCGTTAACTTCTGTGTTTTCTTCTTTCTTTTCAGCTTTAGCGTTGTTTCTTGGAGCTACAGGTTTCTTCCCTTTGAAAGGTTTTCTACCATCTCTTGGTTGACGTGGTCTTGGTTCAGTAGCTTCAGGTTCATCAGTGAACACGATTTCGATTGGTGTTCCACCATTAGCTTCAACAACAGCGTTAGCCATAGTAGCAACGATTAACTTAACTGATCTAATAGCATCATCATTTGCAGGGATAATGTAATCAACATCATCTGGATCACAGTTTGTATCAACTAAACCGAATACTGGAATATTTAACTTTCTTGCTTCTAATACTGCATTGTGTTCAGTCTTAGGATCAACGATAAATAAAGCAGCTGGGATATCTTTCATTTCTTTGATACCGCCAAGGTTCTTTTGTAACTTAGCCATTTCCTTCTTAATACCGATAACTTCTTTCTTAGGTAATACTTCGAAAGTACCATCTTGTTCCATTTCTTCATACTTGTGAAGTTTTGCAATACTCTTCTTAATAGTCTTAAAGTTTGTTAAAGTTCCACCTAACCATCTTTGATCAACATAATATTGACCAGCTCTAGTAGCTTCTTCTTTAATAACATCTTGAGTTTGTTTTCTTGTACCAACGAATAATACAGTACCACCATTTTGTGCAATAGTGTATAAAGCTTTGTAAGCTTCATCAACTAATACTTCAGTCTTTGCTAAGTCAATGATATAGATACCATTTCTCTCTTCAAAGATATACTCTTTCATCTTAGGGTTCCAACGGCGAGTATTATGTCCGAAATGAACTCCTGCTTCAAGCAATTGCTTTTTACTAATAACAGCCATAATTTTTAATCTCCTTTTTCTTTTGTTTTTTTCCTTTTTTAATTTGGCTTCCACAAACTTCATTGAGCATACGCAAGAGTAATAATTTACCCCACCTAACGACACTCTGATTTGTGTGGTTATTGCTATTTTCGCATTCTTATCCAAATGCCTATTTCAATAGCCTTAAAGAGTATACCATAAAAAATCTATTAAATCAATTTTTTTCTATTCTAAATTTATGAAAAAATATTAAAAAATTAAAAAAGTGGTAAAAATACCACTTCTTAATATTTGATAAAAACAAATGAATCTTCTTTATCCAAAACTAAATTCATATATTCATCTTGATTCTTTGGTAAGAATTCAATTACTCCATCTTTAATCAAACCAATTAACATATACTTCTTTTCAAAGCTATAATAGAACGATTGAATTAATTCAGCTCTACTACTGAATGATAGTTTTTCATCACTATCAAGCATATCACATACTCTCTTGATATTGATATCGAAATAATCTCCACCCTCTTCAGTATCAGTAGTTAATAATCCATTAAAGAACTTCTTTGAATCCTTATTTAAAGCAAGTTGAGTTAATAACAAACTCATCATTCTATTACTGATAATAGCATTCTTAATATTAAAGTCTTTTACACTATTTAAATTCTTAGAATCTAATAACTCAGTAACAAAATCTAATTGCTTTCTATCTAGGAAAGTACTATGAAGAGCAATTAATGTTACGAATACATTAGCATCATAACTATCACTAGATACTTTATCATCGCTAAGAATTAATACTTTTCTTGGCCCAGTAGTTTTTTTGATATCATTAATCAATTTATCGATATCATTCTTTTGATATGTCAATACTTTAAAATTAGTTCCATAACCAATTGTAGCCAGATTTAAGTTTTCAATAATAAATTCACTCTTCTTGTTTTCACCTATTACAAAAATAGTATAGTTATATGACAAATCAATACTTTCTTTTACTTTTAATCTTCTCTCAACAACAAGACTCTTATTTCTCTTTAAACTCAAATCAGCTTCATCATCAGCTAAAACAAATAATCTTTCAAACTTAATAATTGGAATTGCATTATTATGTGTAGATAAATATTTATCAACATCATCTTTATCATCTTTTCCACATGAATAGAATTCACATCCTTCGTATGACAATAACTCTAAATAAATAGAAGCCATAGTTGGATTTAGGATTGTGGATGCGATGATTTGACCAATCTTTTTGTTAAATGAAATTGGAATGATTGACTTATTCTTTAAATTATTTAAAGTTAAAGACAAATCTTCAATCTTCTCTTTAGTCTCTTCAGTATCAGTTTCAATTACAATATTACAATCTTTATTAATTTTGAAGTTACCTAAAGCAAGCATAATCTTTAGTGAATATAAATCAGAATTAGAAATATTCACATCTTCTCCTCTAGTCATATCTTCTCTAGACATAATTACGATATTACTTGCTTTTTCAATTGAGATATCTTCCAGGTTACCATGCAATAATGGGTTTCCTTCTTTCGCAATCAGTTTAATCTTTTTCTTCTTGCTATTTGATGACTTGCTATCAATACTATAAGCACTAATCACAGATTCAATTTCAGCATTAACATAATCTTTGTCCTTTTCAGAAAGGATAATTACATTTTGTTTATAATTTTTCTCAATCAAATTAAAAATCATATCAGGAACTTTACTGTTCCAATTTAAAATTACAAAATGATTTTCAAGTTCAATTCTACCCTTTGCTTTACTCTTTTTATCAATAAATGATCTAATGGCAGAAGTAAGTGTTGCAATGATAGCACCTGAAAATAGAACCATTTCGATTGCAATGATAATAGCTGATAAAATTACTACTTCCATATGAGTATCAATGATATCAATAAGTTTTGTAATTGTATTAGCAGATATCATACAAGACAAAGCATGAGTGAATGCTTTAAAGATATTATAATTAAAATATTCAGGATCAATGATTAACCCTATAATAGATCCAATAATTAAAACAAATAAGTTAATAAGTAATAGTGTAATTATTGTGATATACAATGGCTTTTGATAAGTCTTCAAAGTCAACTTTGATTTCATTTTTAAAAATAAAGATTTTATTTTTTTCATTTTAGTTCTTTCCTTAATGTTATTTTTCCTTCACAATAATTATTCTGCTAATTGCCAATGTGCATAAACAGTCATTGAAGTATAAACTTTATCAACTTTGTTTCCACCTTCTTTACTATCATACCAGCCCAAGAATACGTAACCATCTCTAACAACATCACTTGGTAATTGTACATATTCTTCGATATTTTCTACTGTAGTAAGTCTCACATAACCGACTCCAGGTATATGATCTAAAGCATATTTAACTCTTTCACTTCTGAACCAATTATAAATACCATCAAACTTTGTTTGTAAAGTATCACCATCAAAATAGAAAAACTTTGCAGTATCTACCATTGAAGCCCAAGGATCAGCATAAAAATCATTTTTAAATGGGTCACCTTGGCTACATCCTTCATCTGTTCTCCAATATTCAAAGAACACTTCCATGTGTTTAAAATAATCTACATATTTACCTTGTTTAGAAATATAACCGACAAATACTGTTTCAGGTTGATCTTCAAGTGTTCCTCCAAAATCTGGATTTAGATAATATTTACCAAATGCAGTACCAATGGCAGCCATTTCATTAACACCATTATATTTAAATGTATCCATGAATACTAAGAAATCATTAAGAGATTCTATTCCATAATCTTCAAATGGACAATCAGTTGTAAGCAAAAATTCATAAAAATCAGTATAGAAATCAAGCTTAAATTCTTCTTTTGTTTGATAACAATCATAACCAAAATCATAAGTTATAATACATGGAACACCTGATTGACGTTTAAACTTAGCAACTAATGTAATATTACTAGTTACTATAGAATCAAAATTGTATTCCTTATCACCTAAAAACCAAGCATAAAACCTTTTGCCTTCTTTTACTGGATCTGCAGGTTTATCAACTTTAGAATCATAATCAACTTCTAAAGTTGTGATTTCTCCCTCAACATTAAATTCTACAACCATTTTTTCCGGTTTGTAATAAGCATATAAAACAAGATCTTTTTTTATTTGAGTCCCAAAATCAAATATTTCTTCTTTTCCACTATATAGACTCCAACCTATAAATTCATATCCGGTTATCTTTTTCGCAGAAATCCTAGAAACACATCTATCTTCCAAAACACTTAATGCTCTTATTTGAATTCCATCCACAACAAAAGATACAGTATATGTTTTTGCAAGTGATTCGTCTATTTGATATCTAGCTTTAATAGTTAAATCACTTTGCACTGGATTTGAAAAATCATATTCCTCATTTTCTAAATACCAACCCAAAAACTCGTAATCTTCTTTTTCAGGTTGAAGAGGCATAGTAACTGTTTCGCCCTTACTAACTTCCTTGATAACATCACTACTTCCGTTATCATAGACAAAAGTTACTTTATAATTATCACTTGAACCTGCATCATTACCGCATCCACTGACAATCAGAATAGCAAATAATACAATTACAATTCGAAATAATGCACTTATTTTCCTTAAAAAACTCTTCATTTTCGTTTCCTTCTATAAATGTTTTTAAATTATTTTTTCCTACTTTGAATTGTTCTAATTATTCAATGAAGCAAGATATGCTTCCTTAGCTTCACTCAAAGCCTTCATCATTGTTCCGGTAGTATCATCGTTATAACTCCAATACATTACACCACCAATGCCTGCTTCAATTGAATAGTTGTATTTAGCCTTACAACTTTCAACGGTATCAAAACTTACTAATGCACTATTCTTTGTATCATACAAGTAATAAGCTAAATAAGTACTATCATAATATATAGTACAATCAGTTCCAACTCGATTCAAATATTCGTTCACAATCCTTTGATAAGTAATACTACTCTTGCTTTCATATGGTTGATTTAAACCATGATTAGTATTTTTAACTCCATTAAATAATCTTCCATAGAAAGCAATACCAAATACAACTTTCTTCTTATCAACACCAGCACTAACCAATACTTGTGCGCCATATTTACTAGTGTAAAGATCGGTCAAATGCTTTGTAATATTACTTCCATCATCATCCAAATCATAAGTCATAATATAGAAATAATCCATGAAGTTATTTAGTTCCTTGTAATCATATCTCGCAAGTGCCCAAGATCCACATGGAACAGCTGCACTAACTAAATATGAAGGATCCTTTGCCTTTAATGTATTTGATATCTCTTTCATAAGTAATGTAAAGTTTTCTTTATCAGGGTCTTTTGGATATTCCCAATCCATATCAATTCCATCTAATTGATATTTTTCCATTACTTCTAATACACTATTTGCAACCATCTTACGGTTTTCTTCTGTAGCAGAAGCATTTCTATATGTATCCCAGAATGTCATATCTGTATGCCAGCCACCCAAAGATAAGCACACCTTTATTCCATATTGGTGAAGCTCAGATAATTTATCAATGCTTCCTGCACCTCTAGTATCAATATAATAAACTGTTTTACTTCCTTCACTTCTACTAGCTATTTGGGCAAAACAATAATTTACAATATCAATAGTATTTACATCAATACTATTAAATCCTTTATATTCGCCATATAAATAACTAGTAACAACTGGGCTAGATATAGTAGATGCTGGTTTTTCTTTTACACTAATTGTTTTACTAAATGTGGCATCTTCATCAATTACTAAGCACTCTATCTTGCATGTTATATCAACACTCTTTTCTTCCACCATATGATATACATTACCAGTACTATTTAATACTCGAGGATTTGAACTTGTCCAAGTCATAACAAAATTATATGACTTATAATCATTTTTGTATTCATATCTAGTGGGTAAGTCAATTGAATAAACTCCATCTAAAATATCTGAAGGTATTAATTCATTCAAATATTTAATACAATTTTCATATCCTATTTTTATATATGTATTTTCATTTTCTAAATAATCAAGTGTATTAAGAGCAGCCTTTAAAGTTTCATAATTAGTAACTAACGCTTTTTCACTTTCATTTAATTCATTGTAAAGATTGTTAGCATATTCAACTTCATCTTTTTTTCTCATAGTAATCGTGCCAAATAAATCAATTAATTCGATTACGAAATCAACCTTATCTTGGTCGACATCGCTATTATCAATTTGTTTCTCATCGTCTTTACCACCATCATCGTTATTATCACCACAGCCAACAAAGCCAAATGATAATAATAAGAGTAATAGTATTGCAAAAAATAGAGATAATGTCTTCTTAGTTTTCATTGCCATTCTCCTTATTCATATTTGAATTATTCATATTTGATTTATTAATTTTTGATCTTGGAAATTTTTCCATATATTCTCTTCTCAATTGTTCTTTAGAAATATGTGTATATATTTGTGTAGTACTCAAATTCTCATGTCCAAGCAACTCTTGAACTGTAATCAAATCAGCACCATTATCAAGTAAATGTGTTGCAAATGAATGTCTCAACATATGCGGACTAATTTTAAAGTTTTTACTCGCTTTTGAAACAATTCGCTCTAATATATCTCTAACACCTCTTGGAGTTAATTGCTTGCCATGATTATTTAAAAATAATTTATTTGATTGAGTTTCTTTATTAATACTTGCAAGATTAACTCTAGCAGTCATCAAGTATTCATTCAATTCATCAACAATTAATTGATGCAAAGGTAAATAACGTTCCTTATTTCCTTTTCCAGTAACAATCACTTGATGACTTGAAAAATCTATATCAGTAATTTCAATATTACATAATTCACTAACACGTACACCAGTTCCATACATGAATTCTAAAAGACAATAATCGCGTTTACCAAGATCCGTTGTAGTATCAATACAGTCAAACATACTTTCTATTTCTTCTAAATATAAAAACTTAGGTAACACTCTATCAAGTTTTGGACTTGATACTTCTAAGAATTTGTTTTGTTTCACAAAACCTTCTCTTGCAAGATATTTATAAAAGCTTCTTAAACTTGATAATTTTCTCGCAACAGTTCTTGTCTTATAGTGTTTTCCATCGCTATCAATATGTTGATTTAAGTATGCAAGATAATGCTTTTCAGCGTTATTACCAAAATTAATTAAAGATCCAAAGTTTTCATTTCGCAAATATCTTTTGAATTCTAAAATATCTTTTCGATAATTTAAAACAGTATAATCTGAATAGTATTTCTCTGATTCGATATAAGAAATAAATGCTTCAAGAATTCTAAAGTCTTCACTATCTTCTCTTTCAATTAATAGTCGCTTTTCTTCTTCTTGCTTTTTAGTAGGTCTAATATAATTACTCATCTAATTTACTTACCATTTCTTTCATTTTTTCTAAAGCACGACTTGCATACATTTGTTTTCTTTCTCGTTTACCTTTCTTTCGTCCGGTATATTCGATATCATCAAATAAACAATAATTAGCATTCATCGGTACAAAATTACTATTAGGAATAGAAACATAATTTTGAAGAGCTCCAATTGATGTTTGCCT
>OCVV012832603.1_pt1 | contig 24599 bp, 23 predicted proteins | sample 1539721 | NCBI WGS metagenome assembly OCVV01 (sample SAMN02144230, study PRJEB22623) | gut metagenome | biome: sheep rumen | host: Ovis aries | place: New Zealand
CAAAGATCTCTTTCGTTTGACAGATAGGCGTCAAAATCCTTGGCGAAAAGGAAAACCGGTTTTTGAGTCATGGCGAAGTCGAACATGCTCGACGAAAAATCGGTAATCAGAACATCGGAGATGGATAAAAGTTCTTGCATGTCCGGGTAATCGCAGGCGTTTACAATGCCTGAAGGCAGGGAAACGCCTTTGAACTTGGAAGCATCGTGCGGGTGAAGGCGCAAGAGCAGGGTAAAATGCTTTTGAAATTTGGCTTCCAGATGCTTTGTGATTTCTTGAAAATCAAATGCGTGAACATCAAAAGGATAGTGTTCACGAAACGTGGGAGCGTACAGCACAATCCCTTCGTTTTCGGGAATGTTTAATTCTTGACGGATGGCGGCAACTTTAGAACCGGGCATCTGGAAAAGGATGGAAATTCGGGGCGAATCGCTTTTGATGACAGGACCGTTATACCAGAATTTTGTTTTGTACATCTGAAGGCGAAAATCGCTGTTGGCGTACATCAGATCGGTTTGGGCCGCGTCCAATTGGGATCTTTGGATATATTCTTTGGTCATGTTGGCGTCCGCTTCGATCTTTTTTAATCCGAATGGAGCGTGCCAAGTTTGGATGTAGAACTGTCCCTTGCGTTTGGGAATGTACATCGAAGAATTCTTGATATTGTTGACCCAAACCTTGGCGGTCGCTAAATGAAAATAGGCGAGCAAGGAATGGAACTTGACGATTTGAATTTGGGAAGGATGTGGCGTGTTGATGTCGGAAGCGAGCCAGACCAGTTTGATATCCGGGAAATTTCGTATGAGTTCTAAAGCGATATACTTGGGGTCATCGCCCAAGCCTTTCCCGTTGAAGTTTCGAAAAACTACCTTGTTTTGCAAAGGCAAAAAACGGAATAGACGGATGAAAATTTGACGAAGAAGGTTTTTCATTATCTTTCTTTGCGCTTCCGGAATTTATTCAGAAGTAAATTTTTGCAGTAGCTGTAAGATTCAATTTTGAGCAGATGAGACATACCGACATAGAAAACGGTGGCTGTCACACACTGGGTCAAAAGAAGAATATACGGATTGGCGATGAGGAATGCGAGCGGGTAAACAACCGCAGACATTCCAATTGATAGAAATGTCGCAGGTGCGAGATCCCTCAGTTGTTCGAGTCGGCTGTAATTCAAAATCTTTTTGTTCGGCGTCATATTGACGAAAAGTGCGTAGACGGAATAAATCGGCATCGTGACGACAATCGCTTTGACACCCAGAGGAATCGCTGCGATAACGAGAAGCAGGTAAACGGGTTTTTTGATGATTTCAAGCTTTAGAACGGCATCGCTTCGCCCGATGGCTTTGAGCGCCTGGATGTTAGTAATGGAAATGCTGCCAAACAGGTGTGCAAGGCAGATCATTTGCAGGTAGAATACCGATTCAATCCATTTTTCGGTCAAAAGAATTTTAATCAGAGGCTCTGCGATAATGGCGAGCGTGCACATGCAAAAATAGAGCAGGTAGGAACTCGTCGAAATCGCTCGACGGGTCATGGACTTGATTTGCTCGGGGCTGTCGCTGTGGTTTGCCATCGCTGGGAAGAGAACTGCGCTCATCGTAGAATCCACGTTGTGGGCGATCAGCTGGGCAAAATGTTTTCCGCGGTTGTAAAAAGCCAAATCGGCAGGCGTGTAAAAACGTCCGATAATGATTTGGCGCAGTTCATTGAAAACGGTTCCGATAAAGTCTGCGCACAGGATTTTCCATCCGAAGTTCAACAGCCCTTTCGCACGAGTCCAGGAGAACATCAGCTTGGGACGCCATTGGATCGTGTAGTTCAAAATCAGCATGTTGAAGAACGTCCCGGACATGGCTTGGAATACAAGCGCCCAAACGCCAAAATTATGGTATGCCATAAAAATGCCGATACCGCCCGACAAGAGAGAACTGCCCAATGCCGAAACGAAGAACTTTTTGAACAGCATGTGTCGAGAGGCGTAGGCACTCTGAATGGAATTGAATGCGTTCAAGAAAAGAATCAGTCCGTAAACTCGGATGATGGACGTGAGCTGTTCTATTCGGAAGAATGCGGATACCAGGGGGGCCGCGAAATACGTGATGGTATAGAGGATTCCCGAAAACAGGATGCTGCAGTAAAGGATTGTGGAAAAGTCCAATTGATCCGCATCCTTTTTTTGAATGAGGGATGTCGCAAGTCCGCTGTTGATGAAGACGTTTGCAAAGGTGATGAACAGCTGCACCATGGCGACTGCGCCATAGTCTTCTGGCATCAGGATTCGGGCGAGAATGACCGAAATGACGAAGGAAATCAATTGTCCGGAGATTCTTTCAGAAAATTTCCAAAAGAAACCGGCGAAAACTTTTTTTCTTTCTTGAGAAGAATCCATTTTAGGCTCTAGATTAACGCTTCGTCAGAGGATAGATATTCCACCAAGCGCTGCGGGGAAAATTCTCCTTGATAATTGTACTCGACCGGTTCTCGCTTGCAGAGCCAGTCGTAGTCGATATCGTTTTCGTCATGGAATATTTTCATGTATCGAGCGTCATAGAACGGGAAGTCGGTGATGTGCGGATTGTTGGTCAGCAGTTTTTTGTTGTAGCAAACCGCTTCAAAATAGCGTAAGCTGGCTCCGCTTTGACCTTCCTGTAAAATTTCAATAATGGCGTTGCTTTTGACCAGGTTGTTTAGCACATTCGAATACGGCTGCCAATTTCCTTGGATGTAGTGGATCCCTTCGATTTCCGTATATTTCTGGTTTTTGTAGACCATGACGTGAAAATCGCATTTTCCACCGTGCTTGGAAATCGCTTGGTACAGGTGATTGACGAGGTCTTCCCGGTTCCCTTTGATGCCTCCGACAAAATGGGCGTCAAATTCAAGGGCTTCGGGAATGCTGACGGGATGTTTCGAGTAATAATCAAAGCCCCGGAAAGAGTAACCGTATTTTTTGGCGTCTACGGGGTCAAAGGTATAGATCTTATGCCAAACATTCAGGGAAAGTTTAGGCTTGATTTCCAAAAAACGCGGAGATTCCGCATTCATGGAATTAATCAGGTAAAGATCTAGAATCGCTCCTTTTGCCTTGAGCTTTCTCAGAAGCTCTTCGTCGAGGCTTCGAAGAGCGGTATCGATAATCAGGATATGCTTTGTCTGCTTGAGCAGGGAAAAAATATCGCTAAAGCCGTACCACAGATGTTTGTATGGTAATGGCAATAAACGGTTTAGTTTAGGACTAAAATGAAGGCGTCGCAGAAACGAAAAACCGGGAAAACGAAGTGCCTTGCGTTCGGAATAGCGGAGGTATACCTGGGCATTGTTTTTCAGGTCATCAAAAAGACCCAAATGCTTTGCCCCATAGGGGTAAAGAATGATGGTCTTTGATAGACTTGGTTTCCCAGCGTTCATATGATGATATCCTGAAATAAGGTTTCGATAAAATAGCTTTTTTTGCAGTCTGGATTTTTGGGGAAGGGGGAAAAGAGACTTTTCGTGAAAAAGGAATAATTGGATTCGATGTTATTTTTTATAATTAAAATTAAAATAGGTGATTTGGTTGTATATCTTGGTGAAAACAGATGAAAAAGTATAAACTCGGCTATACTCAAGGCACGTACGATATGTTTCATATCGGGCATTTGAATCTTTTGCGGCATGCAAAAGAACAATGCGAAAAATTGATTGTCGGAGTGAATGCGGATTCATTGGTTTTGCAGTACAAGCATAAAGTTCCAGTCGTCTCTGAAAAAAATCGCGCGGAAATCATCAAGGAATTACGCTGTGTGGATGATGTGCGCATTTGTGATACTCTCGAAAAAACGGTCATTTGGAACGATTTGCATTTTGATGCCATTTTCATTGGCGACGATTGGAAGGGTAATGACCGCTGGTTGCAGACGGAAAAGGATTTGGCTCCGCTGGGAGTGGATGTCGTCTATTTAAAGCATACGGAAGGGGTTAGTTCAACCCTACTTCGAACCAAAGAAACAGAAAAAGTGGATGAATAACCTGGGTTACAGGTTTTGATCCATCCATTCAATGCGCTGCACAATCCAACTTTTAAGGGAATCTACGGATTCGGTATAACTGTCATAACCCTTTGAAAAGGGCCAAATGGAATGTTCCTTTAAAACGGGCCAACGTTTATATTCATTGATGGCCACTTTTTGAAGCTTGGGATAAAGAGCGTCGATCGTATCGATGACGGCTGTGAACGTGGAATGATGTTCTTCCCAGAATTCGCGGACTTTCTTGTGGTAGATTTTGTTCTTAAATAAGAATCTGTTCCAACCGTAGTTGCGAATGTACCATCCGCTTGGAGGAATTTCTTTGCGAAAATGAACGCCATAAGTCAAATCGAAATCCCAGACAGGCCCCATTTTTAAAACGGAATCTTTTTGCCAGGTAAGGTAGGTGCTTCGGCGGTTGCCGTCTTGATTCTTGGCAAATTCCTGAATCAAAAGGAATCGGGCGAAGTCTGTGACGTCGATCCATTTTTGCAGGGAATCAAAATTCAATCCGTCGTTAGTCTGTATAAAATTTTCGAAAGCGTAAATGTGATCTTTCAGCAGAGAGAGGGAAGCTTCGTTTGCGTTTTGGGGAGAATGAATTTCGAACAGGTGCTGGAAGGATGAATAAAAAGAGGCCTTGTCGGATTCCGTCGTTGTGCGTTCAAAAAGGAAGCTGGAATCATTTTTAGGAATATTCACTCTGAATTTTCCGACTTTAACGGTTTCCGTCAGTTGGTATAGTCCCAAATATTCGCGGTTCAAATAGAGCTCCACAAAGCGCAGCCGGGGGGCGTATTCATCTCCGAGTTGCTCGGCTAAGCGATAAGAAATGTAATTGCGCAAAAAGCTCTTGTCGCAATGGACGGCGATCAATGCCCAGTCTCGATTTTTAGGCATGCCGTCAAAGGATTCTTTGTTTTCGAATTCAAGGCGGTAACCGTATTTTCCCATTTCATACGAGGAATTTCCGCGCCCGCGAATGGTCAAATGTAGAATTTCGCTTTCGGGAGCGTTCTCTCCATAGATTTGTAATTGTGCGGGAACTTCGGTTTCCTTGTTCCGGATGTCGCGAAAACCTTCGGTTTCGATTACGATTCTCGGCAGATCGGCGTAAGGGAATTCGGAATCGTCGAGCGGTAAATAGCTTGGATCTTCGGCGGGCTCGTTCCAAACGCATTGGATGAGTAAAATGCTAAAGACCAAGAGAAAAATGTACCGTAAGCTGCACATGGAATTCTCCGAAGTTAGAAATATTTAAAAAATTTGTGTGAAGCTTGTTATATTTTTGTCAAATGAGAATGTTGTCTGCAAAAGGAATGAGTTTTGGGTGCGCGATTCTATTTGCGTTCGTTTCATCGTTTGCAACAGAAGTGATACGCCCTGTCTCGGCTCCGCATACGTCGATTTCTCTCGGTGGAATTCTGGAACTTCGTGATGACGTTTATAGCGGGGACATGCGGGTTTCTACGGAACTCGCTTTTTGTAAATGTTTTAGCGTTTATAGCGACGTTTCGTACCGGTTTGCATCTTACCAATATGAAGTGGCAAATTTTAAACAGCAACATGAAATTGTGGATTTGCGCGTCAACGGTTTTAACGAATCTTATCTCGGATTTAAAATTTTCCCAAGTGATTTTTGGGGCGTAAATGCGAACTTCCGTTTTGAACCGGGCGAAGGAAGCCAAAACGACCGCTTTCAGCGCCTTGCCGTAGAGCCGATGGCGGTCTATCCCTTTTCGGAGTATTTGCTTTTAGGCGCTTCTCTGGGCTATTATACGTTTATAGAAAAGGACCATTTTTTGCCTGGTGACGAAATTGGCGGGGAAGCTTCTTTTGTATGGAAGCCTTTTTACAAGCTTGAAAATCCAAGAGGCTTGCAGTTGTCGTATGTGTTCCTGCTCCGCCATCGGATTCATGAATCCAAAAACAAAAATTTAAAATCGCGCTATCAAGAAATGGACGATCGCTATTGGGGATTCCGGATGCGCGGTGAAATTGCGTACTTCTTCAAGAGCCTGCCGTTTGGATATGGCTTCGGTTATGAAATGAATCGAGGCACTCTCTTTGGTTTTGAAACGGGACATCGTGCGGAACTTTTCGCCCGATACGATTTTTAATTATTGAAAATTCACTTGCATCGGCCCATTCTTGCCGAGCTGATTTTTTCGCATGTAGAGCTTCCCGGTGGAATCGTAATAGAGCTGTTCGCCGAACGGTTCGTCGTCTTTGTAAAAAAGACTGTCTTTTAAAAGTCCGCTCTCGTACCAGTTTCGCCAAAAACCGTTGCGTTTTCCATTTTCAAAGTGACCTTCGCTTGCCAGTTTTCCCGAGCCTTCATAATACGACAAAAGCACCTTTTTTTCTCCCTTGTCCCAGACTTCAATGAACTGGAGCTTATGCCCCGGAAGTTTGTAACGGATGGAATCCTGGATGAGCCCTGCGACAAAAGTGGTTTCTGCATCCAGACCGTCAGAACCCAGTTCTCCGTAAGCGATGCCGTTCCCGTTTTTGAAAACGCTTGTTTTTTCGATGGATCCGTCTTTGGCGAAATAGGTCCAAATGGAATCCCGGATCCCGTTTTTATAAAAACCTTCGCGGAACTTTTTGCCCGGCGCTCGGGATTCTTGATAAAAGCCGTTCCTTGCTCGGAAATAGGTAGCCTTGCCGTCGAGAGTTCCGTTTTTGTATTCCAAAATGGATTCTAAAGATCCGCCCGGATAGTATGTTTTGACAGCTCCGTCGAGAACTCCGAATTTGCAATTTTCCTCGCGTTCCTTTTTTCCATTAACGGAAAAGGTTTCACGGGAGCCTTCTTTGACATTCGGAAAGCAGGAGTTCGCTTCTTTCACGTTTTTATTTTCCCCTGAGGGACGGATGTTTCCGTGGCTCGGGTAATATTCAATCCAGGTTCCTGTCGGTTCGCCGTCTTTGTAAAAATGTTCCCAAGCGAGGGTTCCGTCTTGAAAGAATCCTTTCCAAGTCCCTTGTTTTTTTCCGTTTGAATAATCGCCTTGCGCTTGCACCTTGCCGTCGGTAAAAAATTCGGTCCAGGAACCTTCTCGAAGTCCGTTCTTGTAGACTCCGGTTTCTGCCAGATCGCCGTGGGATGTCCAACGCTTGAACTCTCCGTGCGGCTGCCCGTCCTTGTAAGCGACTTGCGTCTTGCGAATCCCGTTGTAGTGAACCGTTTCGCGGACGTCTTTTTCACTGCAAGCGGTGAAAAGCGCCCCGCAGAGGGCAAAAACGGCAAAATTTTGAAACCTGATCATATTTATAACTTAGAAAAAAGGTAATTTCGAAATATGGTAGGGAATCGATTTCAGTCTATCTCGGAAATTTTGAAGAGCCGGATCAATACGCCTTTGGTGTGGGGAGTATTGCTTTTGACGCTCGTGCTGACGACGCTCTTTTATTTTTCACAAAAACAGCAAGTAGAAATTTACAGCCGTTATGTGGAAACGCTTTCGGATTACAAATTTTTTGAAACTCGGGTGATGCGTAAAATGGAACAGATCCGTTTTAGCCCGGAAACGGATTCAACGCTTTTGATGTCTTCGCTGCGCGGTCTTCGAGAAACGGCAGTTTCGATTTATGCGGCTTCGGAAAGCGCGCGTAAAGTGGAATGGATGCCTCCGGAACAGGATTTTTCGCTGTTTGAAACTTCGGTCCTAGGCTGGGTCGCATCGGTGCGCCGTTATGCGCCTCTTCGCGCCAAGTGGCTTGAAGAGGAAAAAGCGCTTGTCCAGGATTTAAATCGTTGGAATTTGACGGGAGCACTCCCGCTTGTGGAATCTTTGGATCAGGCGCGCACGGGTGCCCTGGTATCTGTGGATGAATCGATCCTCGGAGGGGTTCCGGAGTCTCTTGTCAAGCGTTACCGGAATCTCTTGGCGCGCAATGCGGAATTGTCTGCAATCTGGGATCGGATTGATAATGATGAATCCCTTGTGCGTTGTGAGAATCTTTTGCAAGCTTTTAAAATGCAGACGCTAAAGACGCGAGAAGTTAAATTCTGGATTCAACAGGTGTTTTATCTTGTGTCGATCGTTCTGCTCCTGTTCACGTTGTTTTTTGTTATTCGTTCGAGGAAGTAAATGTCTCGAAGCCTTCGCTTTCTTTTGATTGCATTCGCCGCGTTCTTTTGTTTTTTGGCGTCGTATCTTTTTTTGCATACGCTTCCATTTTACAAAAGCCTTTACGGCGAAGAAGACTTGTTCTACGGAAAGATTTCGTCGGTGTCGATTCCGCGAGGCTGGGCTGGGACGGGCGTGCCGTTATTTGACAAGACTTTCTTCTGCTTGAATGAAGACCGGGCTGCGGTTTTTACGCTCGCCTTGCCGACAGAATTGCAGTCGGAACTGGCCGAATGGATTTCTTTTTGGGCCGAGACGGGAACCCCTGCGCCGATTGAAGTTCGAGGCATCCGCGTGTCAAAAAAAGAATGGATTGTGACCGGCTTGCAAGGAAATGACGGCGCGCTGGATTCCGCGGAAATTTTCGAATACCACTTGAGATCCGCGCTTTGGTATGCACTTCTAATTGCGGTATTCATAACCCTTTCGTTCCTTTCTTTGCGTCGTGCCTTAAAACGTCGAAAATGAAAACGTATTTCTTGGTTCTTTGCCTGGCGGTTCTTGCCGTGGCTTCTAAACCGGCTCCTTTCCGGGCGGATTCTTTGACGATTTCCGTAGGAACTTTTACAAGTCCGTCTGCGGTTTGGCATAAAGGTTCGCCCAAGCATCCCCAGGTGTACGTCTGGTTCCACGGTGGCATGCAAAGCTCCAAATGTGCCAAAGGTTACGAAGCGGGCGGCATGCTCGTCCCGTACCTTGAAAAATCCCAAAAGGAAAATATCGTCGTCAGCGTATCCGCTTGCAAGGAAAATCATTGGCTCACCCCGACCGTTCTGAAGACCGTGGACGTCATGCTCGATTCCGTAGAAGCCCGCTTCCAGATTCAGATCGATACGGTTTCGCTTGTCGGCGTTTCGGACGGGGGACTTGGCATCGCGGGCTACACGCTTTACGGCAAACGCGCGGTGCGCGCAAGGCTTCTCGTCAGCACGAATCTTTCGGCGGTCTCCGACGCCCGGAACCTTTCGAAAGCGATTCGGGTGCGTCAGGGCTCCTGGACTTTTTTGCAGGGTGGCTCCGACCGCCTTTACCCGTCGAACCGGACAATGCCCTGGCTAGACGAATTTTGCTCTGTTTTAGGCGCTAAACAGTGCGTGATCCATTTTGATAACCGCGGCGAACACGACTGGTCCTGGTGGACTGCGAATCGCGAAGGCTGGATCCGCGACTTTGTCCCTTGACAAAAGAATGGAATTTTTCAAAATTTGTTGCACACACTCGCGGGTGTGGCGGAATTGGTATACGCGCTAGATTCAGGTTCTAGTGTTCGCAAGGACATGAAGGTTCAAGTCCTTTCACCCGCATAAGTCTCGTCCCTCAAAAGACGGGACTTTTTTTATGCGCATTCTTGAAGCGCACTTTGCTTTGTGAAATTTTGAATTCATTATATTATGGGCATGAAGACCTTGTTTGGAATTTTGACTGCTGTATTTCTGGCTCTCTTTTTTGTGGCTTGCGGAGACGGTAATTCGTTTTCGACTTGTCAAGAAACTACCGTGGTGGGGCTTCGTTCTCTGAAGGCGGAAACGGAAACCGCTTCGTTTTGCCGCACCATTTATGGGGAAGTCTCTTATCAGTATACAGGGCGTTGCGCACGTAAAGGCTGCTTCTTTTTGTATGACGTGGATGAGAACGGGAATCGGGTGAAAGGCGATAGCATTTATCTGTCGGACACTTCTGCGTTCCCCAAAAAGTGGAAAGATCCAGACGCTGTTCATTTGACACGTGTGACGGGGGAATATTTCCCGAACAAGGATTATTCCTGTGAATCCTTGGCTGACCAAGAATGCCAGCGGGCTTTTTATGTCGAAGACGTCGAATGATTTGCATGAAATGCCGGAAGAGGTTCTCGAAGGTGACCGCGTTGTACTCGCCTTTTTGGATGACGAAGATTCGGAAGAGCTTTTGTATTTAGTGGATTCTTCCCGCGAAGAATTGGACGTTTTCCTTCCCTGGGTGGAATCCTTTTTGGAAATGGGGGATGCGTACAGTTCGATTTCTGCGTACAAGATGCAGCGGGACATGGCGAACGGCGGTGCTTTTGGAATCCGGAGAATTGAAGATGGAGCTCTCTTAGGCGAAGTCATTTTGCAATGGATCGATTGGAAAAACCGTTCCGTTTCGTTCGGCTATTTTTTAGGCTCGGAATTTTGGGGAGAAGGATATGCGACCGAAGCGGTGAAGCTGGCTTTGGATTATGTGCGCCGTTTAGGAATGCACCGGGTCGAAATCTCGGCTGCGGTGGAAAATAAACGAAGTTGCGATCTTGCGAAAAGGCTCGGCTTTGAACAGGAAGGTGTGGCGAAAGATGCGGAATTTTTGCATGGAAAGTGGCACGATATTGCCCGTTTTGCTCGAATTATCCCGAATTAGAATGTATTCTCTCGGTTACAAAGGTATACATTAAACCCCGATCGACCCTCGTCAATTTTCCGGAAACATCTATTTTATAGTTATGGAAAAAAGTGCAGAAAAGGTGAATCCGTCCATGCCGGACGTTTTGCAATACACGAATTACCGTGTATTCCTGCACGACTATTACGCTTTTAAAAAATCCACATCGCCGGCGTTCAGCTTGCGCTTCTTTGCCGCGAAGGCTGGGCTTTCGAGCCATGCGCATTTGAAGCTTGTGATGGACGGAAAGCGGAACATTACCAAGAATACCGTTGTGAAAATCATCCAGGGGTTGAACCTGGTCGACGAACGGGCAACGTATTTTGAAAACCTTGTGTTTTTTAATCAGGCGAAAACGGATAAGGAGAAGGCGTTCTATTACGGAAAGCTTGTCAAGTCGACTCCGGGATCTCGTCTGCATAAGATGGACAAGGCGCAGTTCCGCATTTTTACGGAATGGTATCATTCCGTGATTCGGGAAATGGTGGAACTCCGAGGCTTTAATCCGGCTCCGGAATGGATATCGAGACGGTTGGGCGGAACGATTTCCCCTGCCCAGGCTGCTGAATCCTTAAAGCTTTTGACCTCTCTCGGTCTGATTTCCAAAACGGCAAACGGCTATCGCCAGTCGCAGTCCTTGATTACGACGGACGACGAAGTGAATGACCTGCTCGTGAAGCAGTATCATGGACAAATGCTCGACTTGGCCAAGACGTCGATGGAAAATGTTTCTGCGGAAAAACGGGATATTTCTGCCGTCACTTTTGCGATTCAGCGCAAAGATTTCCCTGCTTTAAAAAAACATTTACAACTAATGCGAAAAGAACTATTAGATTTCTCTAGTGAAGCGGGTTCTGGCGAGGATGTTGTTCAAGTGAACATCCAGCTGTTCCCATTGACGCGAGGAATGTAATGCGGTTTGGTAGATTCTTACAGGGTGCGTTAGGCGTGTACGCCTTTGGGCTTATGGCGTGCACTTCTTCGGAGCATGCGGGAATTGAAATTGGAAATCCGGAAGTCCAGGCGCATTCTTTTTCGGCACACTTCTTTGTGGATTATGGATTCGGTGATCAGGCGGATTCTGTACAGTTAGATGGATTGAAACTTTCCCTTTCTAAGATTTCTGCTTATTCAAGCTATTATATCTATGTGAGCTTTGATGCGGAAGACGGTTTGACTTTGTGGCCGGATGTGGCATCGGACGCTCCGATGACGATTGCGTTTACGGAAGATTCAACGACAACGATCGATGACTGGATGCGCGCCTTTGGAGATATTTCCATTGATGACGAAGGCCTGTTGAAGGAAATCGGTGCGCATTTTGCTCCGGTCGCTCTTGCCCCTCAGGTGACGGGCACTCTCAAAATGGCCGACAAAAACGTTCCGTTTGTATTCTCTCTTGCCGGGCTCGATTCGTTTGAACTTCGCTATATGCAGGATCGACTGGATACGGCTGAAAATGGAGAGATTTCCTTGATGGTACGCTTCTCGGTTCCGACGTGGACAGAGGGCCTTTCGATGACGATGTCTGCTCTCGACGGGGATACGGTTCGTTTCGATGCCTTGCACAATACAGTTCTTTGGGATTCTTTGACGGCTCGCTTTGTGGAAGCCTTCAGGGCTTCGCATTATGAAACGTATTTTGCGAACGGAACTTCGGAAGACGAATATGCGGAAGATCTTTTAGACCGCTATGATGTAATTGATTCCAACTGGGTTTCGAACGGAACTTTTGTAAACGGCGACGATTGGATTCTAGTGCGCCAGCTCGGCGGTTATGCGGATTCTTCCGTTGCGAATAATACGATGACGGTGAATGTGACGTATCCTGGTCCGTACAGCTACAGCGTGCAGTTGATTCACGAAGATATTCCGCTGTTGAAAGGCCGCAAGTACAAACTCATTTTCACCGCTTATGCGAAGGATTCTGCAAATGTAACGGTACGCATTGGCTCATACAGCACCTACGATACCGAAGCTTTCCAGAAGCATGTGACGATGGAACCGATTTGGCGCTCGTATGAATTTGAATATACAGCGTTGGTCGATGATCTTTTTGCCCGCTTGGAATTCAACTTGGGCAAAAATCAAACGAAGTATCAATTCAAGGATGTGAAAATTTATCGCATTGACTGATGGGCCTCTTTAGAACTCGGGCATCTTGAATTTGCCGTAAAGCTCTCTTCCGTCAAAAACCCAGACGACGACTTTTTTCCCTTTTAAGAATTTGGATCGATTCTTGAACAGGGTCGGACCGAGGTTCCCACCGCCGATACGGCTGCGGGTAAAGGTTTTGAATCCGGTCGCCTGAGCGATGAAGGCGCCGATGTTGGAGGCGAAATTCCAACAGTAGTCCGCATTGCTGTCGCCGATAATCACGATAGGGGCGTCTTTTGAACCCCGGTAGTTTCGACCCTTCGCGTCAACGGTCTTTAACAGGTGTACGTCGTAATCGGGGTAGGTATCGTATTTGAGGTGATACAGGTTTCCTGAGCCCGGAACGATCGTGTCGCGCAAGTACCACTTCTTTTTGGGAAGGTCTAGGTTCATCTGGTTGATGGTGTCAGCGATCATCTGGGCGAGGGTATAGCGACCGGCGCTCGTGTAATGGCTTTCGTATGCTTCGAACATGGGCGTCTCTTCGTTTCTTTCTAAAAATTCATCGACCGCATCGATGACGATGACGCCTTGCTCTTGTAATGCATCGATCCAGTTTTCGTATTCCGGAGCGATGATTCCGTCGGAAAGTTCGTTGGAATAATGTTCGGATGCGATTTGCAGTTTGTCGGGAACGGGAGCGACGATGAGGGTAATGCCGCGCTTTTTGAGGGAGTCGTTGAAGGCGATGAACGCTTGCTGGTTATCGTCCCAGTCGACGACGAGATTGACGAGGCTTTCTTGCAGGAAAATCCAGTTGTCTTCTCCGGTGACGGCGCAACGGACTTCTTTCAGAAGTCCTCCGCATTTTTGCAGGTCTTTGCGGATGAGGCGTTGAATGTTGTCGGGAATGCCCGGGCGATTGAAAAAAAAGAGTGCAGAAAGGATGCTGAGAACGGAGCAAATTCCTAGAAAAAAACGGAAACCTTTTTTATGTATCATTGAAAAAATCCTAATGGCGAATTTTCGCTTTCGCCATGTTGACCGTGTAAACGCCGAGAATGATCAACAAGATGGCAAGAGCTTGGCTCGGTCCGAAAATCGCAAGTCCGACGGCAACGGAGACGACCGAAGAAACGGTCGGCTGCACGTAATTGTACATGGCGACGATTGTCGGTGAAAGCGTTTTTTGCGCATGCATCATCAAGAGGTAGGCGAGGAAGGTTCCTCCGAGAACGACGAAGGCGATTTCGGTCCAGGTGACGGCTTGGACTTGTGCGAACGGAATCTGAAGCACTTGCGGTAATGTGAGCGGTAAGGTGGTGACTGCCGAAAAGGTGAACATCCACTTCATGCAGGTGATGGTATTGTATCGGCTGATGACGTCTTTGAACAGGGCGAGGTAAATGGCGAAGCAACATTGTGCGGTGACGCAGAGAAGGTCGCCTGCAATGTTTCCCGCTTTCGCATTTGTTGCAGAGGCGCTTCCGAGAATGAGAATCAACGTGCCGCTAAGACCAAGCGCGATGCCTAAGACTTTTTTCCAGGTGATGCGTTCGTGTAAAAAGATCGCGGATGAAATCAGGGCGAAGATCGGAAGGGAAGTCGTGGCGATCGTCGCGTTGATCGGTGAAGTGATGGAAAGTCCGATGTTGTAGCAGGTCTGATTTCCGACGATGGAAAAGAATCCCGCGCCAAAGAGCTTGAGCAGATCGCGGAGGGGAACTTTTTCGCTCCGCATTTTAGCGGTGCAAAGGGAAATCAGCCAAAAGCTGATCGCGGCGCCTGTCGTGCGGAAGAAAACCATGTCGATTCCCGTAATGCCCGAAAGCATCGCCGCTTTCCCGACCGGAGCCATCAGCCCCCAGATAACGGCCGCGGAAACAAGACAAAGATGCGCATGGAGAATCTTGCTGTTTTGCATAAAACGCTCGTGAAAAACTTTCGCCCCAAATTTAGCTAACGAGCCTCCCCTCCGCAAAACTCTCGCCCTCAGGCTCCCAAGCCAAAGGCTCCCCAGACCAAACCGCTCGTTGAACTGTCCCCGCCGCGAGGCAAAGAACTTCTCTTCCAAGAAAAAACGTGCCCTAGGGGGTAGATGCAAGAAAGGGGGACCTCGGGCTTCGTAACTCTGAGAGGTCCCCCTATCTTGCCCCCGGCCGGGGAGGCCAAGCGGTTCGTTCCGAACCAAAGCCTTCCTGCCAAAGTAGACCCTTTAAAAAGAAAAACCTCGGTATTCCACCGAGGTTTCTCTTTGGAAAGTTCAGACTTTAAGCGAGTCTCGAAATCATGTAGCCTGCGCAAATGGCAGTACCGATCACACCGGAAACGTTCGGACCCATGGCGTGCATGAGAAGGAAGTTTTGCGGATCGTACTTCGCGCCTTCCACCTGGGAAACGCGAGCCGCCATCGGAACAGCCGACACGCCTGCGGAACCGATCAACGGGTTCACCGGGTTCTTCGGGCTGAGCCAGTTCATGATCTTTGCCAGGAGAACTCCTGCGAAAGTCGAGAATCCGAAAGCGACGACACCCATTGCGATAATCATCAAGGTCTTCGGCTGCAGGAAGATGTCTGCGGACATGGTCAAGCCGACGGAAGTACCGAGGAAGATCGTCACAATGTTCATGAGTTCGTTTTGAGCCGTTTTCACGAGACGTTCCACGACGCCCGCTTCCTTGAAGATGTTGCCGGTCATGAGCATGATGATCAAGGCGGAAGCATCCGGAACGACGAGCACGCAGACCACCATCACCATCACAGCAAAGATGATGCGTTCAAGCTTCGAAACTTTGCGGAGGCTCTTCATGCGGATGACGCGTTCCTTGGCGGTGGTCATGGCGCGCATGATAGGCGGCTGGATGAGAGGCACAAGTGCCATGTAAGTGTAAGCGGCGACGGCGATCGGTCCAATCAAATGCGGCGCAAGCTTGTTGGCCGTAAAGATGGAGGTCGGACCATCTGCACCACCGATGATACCGATGGACGCTGCTTCACCGAGTGTGAATCCACCAAATGCGACGGCGCAGAACATGGTGATGAACACGCCGAACTGTGCACCGCCACCGAGAATCAGCGTACGCGGATTGGCAATCAGCGGTCCAAAGTCGGTCATGGCACCGACGCCGAGGAAGATGATGGGTGGGAAGAGCTCGAGATGAATGCCTTGGCTGATGTAATAAAAGAGACCGGCAGTCGGAGTGAACATTCCTTCGATGCCCCAGCCGCCTTCATAGAAGCCGCGGGACGGAATGTTGACGGCGAGTGCGCCGATCGCAATCGGCAAGAGAAGTAAAGGCTCGTACTTCTTGACGATTGCAAGGTACATCAGCACAATGCTGACGAGCCACATGACGATCATCGGACCCGTGATTCCTGAGAATCCCGTGCCGTTGACGAACATGTCTGTGACTGAGTTTATGATTCCACTCATAGGAGGCCCTCTTAGGCGATAGTCATCAAGACTTGGCCTTCGGTTACGGAGTCTTGTTCCTTAACAGCGATCGAAGTGACGGTACCGTCGCACGGGCTCACGATGGAATTTTCCATCTTCATGGCTTCGAGAACGGCAACTTCCTGGTTCTTCGTGACCTTGTCGCCGACCTTGACCTTGAGCTTGAACACGATACCCATCATCGGGCTCGGAACCGGTGTGCCTTCGCCAGCCGGAGCTGCTGCAGGAGCCGGGGCCGGAGCTGCGGCGGCAGGTGCTGCAACCGGAGCGGCTGCCACAGGGGCTGCGGCGACCGGGGCAACCGGAGCGACAGGTGCAACTGCAGCCGGAGCCGCGTTGCCGAGAACTTCGACTTCAACGTCGTAGGTCTTGCCTTCAAACGTAATACGGATAACTTTCTTCATAGTGTTTTCCTTTTGAGCTTAGAGCCCGTTGGATTGTAATTCTGAACGACCCTGAGTAGTCCAAGCCCATTCGGTCGAGTTTTGAGTTTTGAATTTGACGATTTTCACCGGACCGCCGAGAACTTCTGCGGCTGCGACTGCAAAAATCACAGCGAGCTTTTCATTCGAAAGACCCGGGTGGATTTCCAAAGCGGAAACCGCCGCAATGCTTAAGAATGCTTGAAGCTGCTTGTTCGTGAATCCCGGGTGTACGCTCGGAGCGTCCGGGTCGCCAAGTCCTTGTGCAAGGTTGATCTTGATGGGTTTCGAGGATGTCGAAGCCTGAGGAAGAGCCTTGGCTGCTGCCGGTGCCTTCTTTTCCTTCGAAAGGATCGGCGTGACGAACTTGTTCACCACGTAGCTCATCAGGTATGTGAGGAGCATGATGCCGATGATCACGACCATCACGATGATGAGACCCGTCATCTGGAATTCGGCGAGTTTGCCGAGCGTAAACGTTTCGGCTTCGCCTTGTTCCGTGATGTATTCATCACCGAGTTTTGCTTTTGCAATCGGAAGAGCTTTGTTGGCTCCGTTGACAGTTCTAATGCTGTCTTGGCGAGCGTTGGCTTCACGCGACTGCGCATTCGTCTTATAGAGAATGGAAACTTTGTGACCGCCTTGGTAAATCTCGACGACTGCCGAGTCGGGCATCAAAGTCAATTGCTCTTTAAGAGGGGCGCTAATCGAGTCTGGCAAAATGGCCAGCTGTTCCTTAAACCGTTCAGGAACGGGATAAGGTCCAGTCGCTTTGACGACGCCTTCTTGTTGTTCTGCTGTTGTCATAGAGGACTCAACCCGTGTTTCTTATTTGGACGTTTGACACGCTTCGAGAGCAAAGTTCTCAGAGCGAGCGAAACCTTAGCGCGGGTTTCTGCAGGATTGATGACATCGGTTATGATGCCCGATTCTGCAGCTTGGTAAGGCTTCGAGAATTTTTCGCGGTAGTCGTCGACAAGCTGCTTGTAAAGAGCATCCTTGTTTTCGGCTGCGGCGAGTTCTTTCTTATAAATGATCTTTGCCGCACCTTCTGCACCCATCACGGCGATTTCGGCAGTCGGCCAAGCGTACACGACGTCGCCGCCGAGATCCTTGGAAGCCATGGCGATGTAAGCACCGCCGTAGGCCTTGCGCATAATGACCGTGACGAGAGGAACCGTGCAAGATGCGTAAGCATAGAGCATCTTAGCGCCGTGGCGGATAATGCCGCCGCGTTCCTGGGCGAGGCCCGGCATAAAGCCCGGGACGTCGGTCAGGGTCACGATAGGAATGTTGAATGCATCGCAGAAGTTCACGAATTCTGCGCCCTTGTCGGAAGAATCGATATCGAGGCAGCCTGCCTTGTACTTCGGCTGGTTGGCGACGATGCCGACGACCATGCCGTTGATACGGCCAAAGCCCGTGATGATGTTCTTTGCGAAGTCGCGCTTCACTTCGAGCCATTCGTTCGGGTCGACGAGGCGTTCGATCACCTGGTAGGCGTCGAGCGGGTGGTTGGCGTCTTCCGGAATAATCTGGTTCATGCTCGGATCGTCATCGAGTTCGATGTCGGTGAGCTTGTGCGGCGGAAGTTCGGAATTGTTCGACGGGAGGAAGCTGAGAAGCTTCTTGATGATCTGCGAAGCGTGCTTGTCGTCGTTTGCAACAAAGTGAACGTTGCCGGATACCGTTGCGTGAGCGGCTGCGGAAGCGAACTTTTCGAGCGGAGCTTCTTCACCGGTGGAAGCCTTGATCACCTGCGGACCGCAGATGAACATGTTCGTGTTGTCCTTCAGCTGGATGCAGAAGTCCATGAGTGCCGGACTATAAGATGCACCGCCTGCGCACGGACCTGCGATGACCGCGATCTGCGGAACGACGCCCGAAGCAAGAACGTTTGCGCGGAAAACCTTACCGTAACCGGCGAGGCTCTTGACGCCTTCCTGAATACGGGCTCCACCGGAGTCGTTCACGGAAATAATCGGAGTGCCGAGTTCAATCGCGCGCTGCATCGCTTCGGACATCTTCTGAGCGTGACGGCTACCGAGGGAGCCTCCGCTGACCATAAAGTCCTGGGAAATCACCGTGACCGGGCGGCCGTCGATGTTGCCGATGCCAGTCACAACGCCGTCACCGGCGAGCTTCTTCTTTTCAAAACCAAAACCGCGGACGTCGTGGTCCACGTACATGCCAGCCTCTTGGAAGGAACCGTCATCGACGAGGTCGTCGATACGTTCACGGGCGGAAAGAAGACCCTTGGCATGACGTGCTTCGAGTTTCTCCGGACCGCAACCAGAGGTAAGAGCGAACTTGCGACGCTCTTCAAGTTGATCGAGTAATTCTTGTTTAATAGCCATTTCTAGTTTCCTTTAGGATTCTATAGTTGCGTTTGAAAAATAGAATTCCAAAGCGTAGAGGTTATTCTTTCATCGTTCCTTTGGCAAGGAAATTAAGATGCATATTGAACGCCCGATCAAGAGCGAACGGAATATGTTTTCCTTTCGAGGACCGCATACTGTAATCTAAAAAATCATTGAGCTGTTGGCGATAGTCCGGATGGGCACAATTTTCAATTATTTTGTGCGCACGGGACACCGGATCAAGCCCGCGGAGGTCTGCAAGACCTTGCTCCGTGACAAATATGTGAGTTTCGTGATCGGAGTGATCCAAATGTGTCACATATGGCACGATGGCACTGATTGCCCCGTCTTTTGCCGTTGAAGGCGTCATAAAAAATCCGAGCAGGCAATTTCTTGAAAAATCGGCTGATCCGCCGATTCCGTTCATAATGGAAGAACCGCAAACATGCGATGAATTGACATTGCCAAAAATATCGCATTCCAGAGCGGTATTCATGGAAATGACTCCGAGACGCCGGATGACTTCGGGGTGGTTCGAAACTTCTTGCGAACGCAAGACAAATTTTTGCTTTAAGGTTTGGGCGTTTTTCTTAAAATATTCACGTGCGTCCGCAGAACAGGTAAGCGCTGTACCGCTTGCCCCGACGAGTTTATCGGCCTTGATGAGTTCAAAAACGGCTTCTTGGATGACTTCGGTAAAAAGGCTCACCGGTTCCTGCAAAGAATCTCGCGCCATGGCGGTGAGTACCGCGTTTGCGACATTGCCAACACCGCTTTGGTAAGGAAGTCCTGCGGGAAGGCGTCCCTTTTTGCGTTCATGGGCCAAAAATTCAAGAATCTGACCACCGATAGTTTTGGAAACTTCGTCGGGTTCTGTAAACGGTCGGATTGTATCGCCGTGATTTGTGCGCACGACGGCCACGATCTTTTGGGGATCGACCTGTACATAGTCCTTTCCGCCACGGTCCAGAACGTTTACCACCGGAATCGGATGCGTATACGGAGGAAGCTCTGGCAGGTAGCAGTCGTGAATTCCATGGAGGGCATCTCCGTAGATGGAGTTGAGTTCCACAATGATGCGGTCTGCCATTTGAAGATATTCGACCGAGTTTCCGCAAGAAGTCGTAAAACGGATTTTTCCGTCGGGCGAGAGTTCGCTCGCTTCGATGATCGCTGTCGTCGGACGCGGTAAAGAACCTGTGCGGACAAGATGCCCCATCATGCCGAGATGCGCGTCTGTATAAAAAATTTCGCCACGATTAATGGCGGCTCGCAAATCCTTGTTCGACTGGTAAGGCGCTCTCCATTGGATCGCTTTGGCTCGGGCTAAGGCTCCGTCGCATTCGTCTCCGGTCGAGGCTCCCGAAAAGAGCGTGATTTGAAAACTTTTCCCTTGGGCGTGTAAACGTTCCGCCCTTTTGGCGAGAGCCGTGGGAACCGCTTTAGGGTAGCCGGCGAGAGTGAATCCGGAAACGCCAAGAACTTCTCCATCTTGAATCAGTTCTGCCGCTTCTTCTGCAGAAATTTCTTTGGAAACCAGGTTAGAAGTCATGCGTAAAAATTATGATTTTTTGCGCAAAACTGGAAATGATTTTTTGGGAGAGTTCTTGTTTTGGAATCCAAGAGCCTATTAGGCCTTTGCGAGATTTTGCTTCGACGCATAAAACTCGGCATTGGATTTTGTAACGGGTAATGGAATGCTCGACTGTTCCCGTAAAGGCAAAACGTTTTACATTTTCGTAGGGGATCACGTCTTCTGCAATTCCGGGAAAAATGTTTTTGAAAGCATCTGCGTATTCGAACATGGGGAACGTCAGCTGATTTTTGAGAAACGGAGATTTGGGCGAAGATTGCAGTAGAAAATTTCCGCTGCCGTCGCAAATGGCGAGAGCGAATCCGATCCAGGAAACATATTGCGTTTGCTTTTTAGGCGGAAATTCTGCAGCCCGATTGTTTTTGTAGGCGTTACAAATTTTTTGAATGGGGCAGCTTTCACAAAGAGGATTGGATTTTTTGCAAACGGTTCGCCCGAGCTCCATCAAAGCTTCATTTGTAAGGAAAGCGTCTTCTGCGGTCGCCCAATTGTAGGCTTCTTCCCAATAGGCGTCTTTTGCCGCCTTATCTTTGGTCGGTAAAAAATCCCATTCTTTGAGTCTCGAAAAGATGCGGACCAGGTTCCCGTCCAAGATCGCTTCGTTCTGGTGAAAGGCGAGGCTTAAAATGGCGCCTGCGGTGTACGCGCCGATTCCCGGCAGCGCTTTTAGCTCTTTGCGGTTTTGCGGAAATTTTCCGCCGTTTTGAACGATCTGTTTTGCGGTTTTATGGATGTTCCTTGCGCGACTGTAATAGCCAAGGCCTTGCCAGTGCAGCAAGACTTCTTCTTCGCTTGCGCTTGCGAGCGCTTGGACGGTAGGAAAATCCTGCATCCATTTTTGAAATGCAGCTTGAACCGCGGAAACCTGCGTCTGTTGCAGCATCGTTTCGCTGATCCAGACGGCGTAAGGATCTCGGTATGAAAATAAGTCTGCGGGCCGCCAAGGAAACTCGGCGTGGTTCTTTTGAAACCAGGCGCAGAGCGCCTTATTTGCCGAGGTAAGCTTCGTGATAGACCTTTTTATAGAATTCCCACTGCGCTTTGGCAGCCTTTTCGAGAGTATAATCCTTGCTGCGTTCGTAGGCGTTTTCACGCACTTTTTGGTAGGCGGCTTCGTCGTGACGGAGTTCCACGCATTTTTCGATTTGGGAAAGCCATGCGCGAGTGTCGTCTGCCGGGAGAACTTCGCCGCATCCTTTTTCAAAAATGATGTCTTGAGGGCCGCCCATGTCGGTGACGATGGCCGGAGTTCCGGAAGCGAGCGCTTCGACGACTACGTTTCCAAACGTATCGGTCGTGCTCGGAAACAGCAAAAAGTCGGCGTCGGCGTAAAGTCCGGCGAGGGTTTCTCCGCCTTGAACGCCTGCGAAATGAACTTCTGGCGCGGTGGCGAAATCCTTTTTGAGCTCTTCTAAGTACCAGCCGTCTCCGACGAACATCAGTTCGGCGTCGTTATGCTTTTTTCGAAATTCCATCCACAAATTGCGGAGCAGCGGAAGGTTCTTTTCTTTGGAAATTCTGCCGACGTAAATAAAGCGGACTTTTCCTTGAAGGTCGGAGAATTTTTCCCACGTGCCTTTGCCTCGGAAATCCGGACTGTAATTTTCGAGCGGAATCCCGCGACGGATGATTTCGATCTTATTTAGCGGAACCTTGATGTCTTTGTGCAAAATGTTCTTGTAATCTTTGCATGGGCTGACAACGGGTCGGGTAAATCCGTAAAAAATTTGCATGAGCATCAAAACGTAGCGGTGCATCCATTTGGCTTTGACAAGAGTCTTGGCGTAGGTAGGAACATCGGTCCGGTAATGGCTGATCACTTTGATGCCTAAGATCTTGGCGCAGAAGGCGATTGTCCAGGCGCCTGGACTCGGGGTCTCGAGTTCAATGATGTCGACTGGGTAACGCTTTAACAGACGAAGAATCGGGCGTACGTGCGGAATCGCCAGTTCACTGTTTGCATACCCGAGCTGTTCCATGCTAAAAACGCGGGGCAGCAAAATGACGTAACCGTTTTCGATCACACCGCAGGGCCGCGTATTAAATGCGCTTCCGACAAGAGCCGCCTTGTAACCGTGACCGCGCATATAAGAAATTACATGACGTAAATTGTTCGCGATACCGTTCACTTCGTCCAGATTGTCCGAATAAAAGGCAACGCAGATATCGTCTGCGGAATGTTCCTTGCGTTTTTTCTTTAAATAGAATCTCAGTTTCAGTAAACGGGGCAAATTGCGGAGCACCTGCCAGAATACGACTGGCGGAATCATGCAGGTTCGGATATTTCCAGGAGGTTGGTGCTTGAACGAAAAATAGGGCGGGAACGTGCTCGTTACGGTCCGCCCGAAGATAGGTGGACGGGAGTCGTAGGTATTTTTCGATTCTTCAATTGCCATATCTTGCCGATCTTATTTAAAATCCTAAAAGCCTTGCTTTTGGTTAAAAGCAACGCAGTCTTTGTATCGGGTACCCGATCCACCAAAAATATCTAGGGAACTACCGATGGTCAAGTCCACTCGTCCGCCGGAAATTTCATTACAGCGGATTAAATCGTCGATGCTCTTTGCGCCACCGGCGTAGGTGACCGGAATGGGACTTTTTTCCGCAAGAAAACGAATCAACTCTTCGTCCATGCCTTTTTCAAGACCTTCGACGTCGGCGGCATGGACTAAGAATTCGTCGCAGTAAGAGGCGAGTTCCTGCAAAAGAGTTTCGTTCACGACGGCATCGGTGACGGTTTGCCAACGGTTCGTGGCGACATTCCAGCCGTTTGCACTGCGGCGGCAGCTCAAATCCAGAACGAGCCGTTCCTTGCCGATGGTGCGTGAAAGCGTTTGGACTTTTTCCATGTCGAGGTGTGCCCCGTCAAAAATCCAGCTGGTGACGATCACATGGCTTGCGCCTGCGTCCAAATATTCTTGAGCGTTTCCCGGATGGATTCCGCCGCCGATCTGAAGCCCGTTTGGATAAGCGGAAAGAGCCTCTTTGGCAGCGTCCTCGTTGCCCTTGCCGAGCATAATGACGTGACCGCCACGGAGACCGTCTTCCTTGTAAAGGTTTGCGTAGTAGGCCGGGGACTTTTCACTCACAAAGTTTGTCTTGGGAGTGTCGCTATCGGAAAGGGTTCCGCCGACGATTTGCTTGACTTTTCCTTGGTGAATGTCGATACAGGGACGAAAAAGGGTCATATCAGAATCCGGTAATGCTCCAGTCGTAGACGTAGCCTTCGTTCGATTTCGTGCGTCCGCGCCAGAAGAAAATTTCTCCGCCGAGCATCACTTTGGTCGCTTTTTTGGCGAGCCAGCCATCAAAGTTTTCGAGCATTGAAAACTTTTGACGAGGTTTCGACATGTCGAGAGTCAAAGTGTCTTCGGCATTTTGCCACGTAATTTGCAACGCGGCTTTCGGAAATTTAGAACCTTTATACGGCTTTCCGTTTTCGAGAATTTCTTTGGGAAGTAGAATTTTCGACTTGTCTCCTTTTTTTTCAATGATGTAGCCAAAAGGGGCGCCGTCTTCGTCGAGAGCAAGACGCCCGGCGTAGGCTCCGCGGGTCGCTTCGCTTAAATTAAAGGCTCGCACCGCAAGATCGGTCGGATTGCCCGATTGCCAGGTATGTTCGAGGTAACCGTAACCTTTGACTTCGAGAGTGTCGCTGTTGAAGGCGATTTTCCCTTTGACGCGTCCGTAGGGAATCAAAATCGCTGCACCGTAATGAGCGCTTCCGATTTTCCAGTTTCCGTCGCCGGGAACTTTTCCCTTGTTCGCGCTCGAGAAGGTGACGTCTAGCAGGAATTTGCCGAAATCTTCCTTGTTTGCCGAAAAGAAAACTCGGTGACCTTTACCGGGCAAGCCTTCCAAAACATATTCGTCTTTGATCGAAATCTTGTTCTGGTCCTTGAATTCCCAGATGCGTTCTAGGGGGTATTGGCGTCCGATATTTGGATTTTTCCCCTTGAATCCATAAAACGAAATGTCGCAACCGATTTTTTTCCCGGAGGTAGGGATGATGATGGTCGCGAAGTTGATATAGGCGCGGGTCCCGTTGTCGAAGACGAATTGATATGTCCAGGCTTCGGTGATTTTTTCGGATTTGATGCTTTTGGCGAAAAAATCCGATTTTTCAACATTCCG